>Ga0209066_10000813_pt1 | contig 44132 bp, 53 predicted proteins | sample All_14_2_FD_187198 | JGI IMG/M metagenome (GOLD analysis project Ga0209066, IMG submission 187198) | Freshwater microbial communities in response to fracking from Pennsylvania, USA - Allegheny Zone_MetaG_DW_15 (SPAdes) (version 2) ... | reverse complement strand
AGTTCATCACGTTCTACAACAGCCGGCGACCGCACCAGACATTTGCCGGCAAGACACCGGACATGATCTACTTCGCCGGCCTGCCGCAGGAGACCCTTGCCGCATGAAACCCGCGTTACCCACCGCGCCGGTCACCTACGGTCTGAACGGACCTTCGGCAACCGCCGCCGTGGATAACGCTACCCACGCAGGGCTCCACTTATCGACGCGGAAATTCTGTCCAAACAATCGGGTCCGGCTCTCTTACAACCGGCCTCCACGGAACCCGGGGCGATTCAGTTTCTGGACGTGGGGGCTAATTTCCTTGCAAACGTTTCATCAGATCATCCGGCGAGCTTTGGCCATTGGCTGGGCTAGCGCCTCCGTGTAGCAATGCGTCGAGATTGCTGCCATCCTGAATTTGGTGTGATTGAGCTTCGCGCTCAACAGGGTCACCGTAGCTCACCACATTCGGGAAGATGATGATGATTGCAACCATGATGATCTGGATGCAGACGAAGGGAATTGCGCCCCAGTAGATGTCGGTTGTCTTGATGGAGCTGGGCGCGACTGAGCGCAAGTAGAAGAGCGCAAAACCGAAGGGGGGGTGCATGAAGGAAGTCTGCATATTGACCGCCAGCAGGACGCCGAACCAGATCAGATCAATTCCCAACTTGTCGGCGACCGGCGCCAGCAGTGGCACGATGATGAAGGAGAGCTCAAAAAAGTCGAGGAAGAAGGCGAGCAAGAAGACCATGATGTTGACCACGATCAGGAAGCCCATCTGACCACCCGGCAGCGACGTCAGTAGATGCTCAACCCACAGGTCGCCATTGACTGCCCGGAAAACCAGACCGAACACGGTCGACCCGATCAGAATGAAAATAACGAAGGATGACAGCTTCCCTGTTGTTTCCATGGCCTGACGTAGCAATTTTAAATTGAGACGGCGGCGCATCAAGGCCAGGATCAGGGCGCCGGTTGCCCCCATGGCGCCGCCTTCGGTCGGTGTGGCGATCCCCATGAAGATGGTGCCCAAAACCAGGAAAATCAGCACCAGCGGCGGAACGAGGCTGGTCAGTACGCGTGTGAACAACTTCAAACCACGCAGGGTGCGGGCTTCGGGGGGGAGGGCCGGCGCCGCTTCGGGTTTGATGATGGTGAGCAGGACGACGTAGCCGACATACATGCTGCTGAGAATCAGGCCAGGTAACAAGGCGCCTTCGTACATATCGCCTACTGAACGACCGAGTTGGTCGGCCATGATGATCAGTACCAAGGAGGGCGGGATGATCTGGGCGAGGGTTCCCGATGCAGCAATCACGCCAGTGGCCAGGCGCTTGTCGTAGCCGTAGCGCAGCATGATGGGCAAAGAAATCAGCCCCATCGAAATGACTGAAGCGGCGACCACGCCGGTCGTTGCGGCGAGCAGGGCGCCGACGAAGATGACGGCGTAGGCCAGGCCGCCGCGGATGGGACCGAATAACTGGCCGATCGTATCGAGGAGATCTTCGGCCATGCCCGAACGTTCAAGAACCAGGCCCATGAAGGTGAAGAAGGGGATGGCCAGCAGGGTGTCGTTGGCCATGATGCCAAAGATGCGTTCCGGGAGCGCCTGAAAAAGTGCTGGTGTCAGCAGTCCCAGTTCAATGCCCAGCAAGCCGAACAAAATGCCATTGGCCGCCAGTGCGAAGGCGACCGGGTAGCCGAATAGCAGGAAGAAAACCAGGGCCGCAAACATCAGCGGCGCCATATTGCCGATAACCCATTCCATTATTTTTCTCCCTTGGCCGCGGCGGCGGCGGCGGCAATGGCGGCAGCCAGTTCGGCCTCCGGGTTGTCCTGTTTGGCGTTGGGATCAGCAATGCGCCCTCCCAAAAAGGCGATGCGTTTGATCAATTCGGAAACGCCTTGCAGGGCGAGTAGCAAGAAGCCGATGGGCAGCAGGATTTTTACCGGCCAGCGCAACAGGCCGCCGGCATTGGCTGAATACTCATCGATACGGATTGACTCGACAACCAGCGGCACCGACAGCCAGAGCACCATAATGACCATGGGTAGTAGAAAGAGCAGGGTGCCAATGATGTCGATTAGCGCTTGGCTGCGGGGCGAGAAACGGCCGGCCAGTACATCGATGCGGACATGCTCGTTTTTCTGCAAGGTGTAGGCCGAGGTCAGTAGGAAAATGGCGGCGAATAAATACCACTGAATTTCAAGCAGGCCGTTTGAGCTGTAGTCGATGGTGAAACGCATGGTCGCGTTGCCAGCGCTGATCAGTGTGACGACCAGTACGAGCCAGAAAGCGCCACGCCCGACTTGCTCATTGAGCCAGTCGATAAAGCGCGATAGTTTTAATAGAAGGGTCACGAAAAAGCCTCCTCGATTGTTAAAATTTCCAGCTTCTGAAATGGCCGGGGTTAAATTGAATTTCCCTGGTGCGGAATCTACAGCGAAGGTATGAGAGCGACCATGGTGGAAATCCCTAGTAAGCAGCCAACGCGTCTTTGTTTGATCCGTCACGGTGAAACCGAATGGAATGCCGAGCGCCGCATTCAGGGGCAAATTGACATTGCCCTGAATACGACAGGTTTGCTGCAAGCCGAGGCGGCTGGTCGCTGGTTGCGCAATAGTGGGATCGAGGCGATCTATGCCAGCGATCTCAAGCGGGCATGGATGACGGCGCAAGCCATTGGTCGTCACTTGGCGCTACAGCCGGTATCGACGCCGGCATTGCGTGAACGACGTTATGGCATCTTCGAAGGGCTAACCTACGCCGAGGCCGCGTCCCGTTTTCCGGCGGGCTATGCAGCCTTCGAAGGGCGTAATGCGGATTACGACTTCGAGCAAGGGGAAAGCCTTAAGGCGATGTACGACCGGGTCACCAAGCAGTTGCAGGCTTTGGTCGCGGCACATCCAGGACAGGTGCTCGCGGTCGTGGTGCATGGTGGCGTACTCGATGTCGTCAATCGTTTCGTGCGCGGTCTCCCGCTGGAAATGCCGCGCGATTTCCTGATTCCCAATGCCGGCCTGAACTGGATTTCCACGGTCGACGGCCAGTGGACCGTGGAAAGCTGGGGTGAAACCAGCCATCTGGCAGCGGGTGCGCTGGACGAACTGCCGTCGTGATAAAATTCCTGCCCTTTTCAATGGCTTGAGGCTATCCCCATGTTTTCCGCAAAAGACACCCTGGCAAAAGTTGACTCCGAACTCTGGCAGGCCATCTCGGCCGAAGTGCAGCGCCAGGAAGATCACATCGAACTGATTGCGTCGGAAAACTATGTGAGCAACGCGGTCATGGAAGCCCAAGGCTCCCAGCTCACCAATAAATACGCCGAAGGCTATCCGGGCAAGCGCTACTACGGTGGTTGCGAGCACGTTGATGTCGCCGAGCAAATCGCCATCGACCGCATCAAGGCCCTGTTCGGTGCTGATGCCGCCAACGTCCAGCCGAACTCCGGTTCACAGGCCAACCAGGCTGTGCTGATGGCCTTCTGCAAGCCGGGTGACACCATCATGGGTATGAGCCTGGCCGAAGGCGGCCACCTGACCCACGGCATGCCGCTGAACATGTCCGGCAAGTGGTTCAACGTCGTCTCCTACGGCCTCAACGAAAAGGAAGAAATCGACTACGACAAGATGGAAGCACTGGCCCGCGAACACAAGCCGCGCCTGATCGTTGCCGGTGCCTCCGCCTACGCGCTGCGCATCGATTTCGAGCGCTTCGCCAAGATCGCCAAGGAAGTCGGCGCCATCTTCTGGGTCGACATGGCCCACTACGCCGGCCTGATCGCCGCCGGTTTCTACCCGAATCCGGTGCCCTTCGCCGATGTCGTCACGACGACCACGCACAAGACCCTGCGCGGTCCGCGCGGCGGCGTCGTGCTGATGAAGGCCGAACACGAAAAGGCGATCAACTCTGCCATCTTCCCGGGGCTGCAGGGTGGTCCGCTGATGCACGTCATCGCCGCCAAGGCTGTCGCTTTCAAGGAAGCGGCAACGCCGGAGTTCAGGAACTATCAGGAACAGGTGATCATGAACGCCCGTGTCATGGCTCGCGTACTGGGTGAAGAGCGCGGCCTGCGCATCGTTTCTGGCCGCACCGAAAGCCATGTTTTCCTGGTCGACCTGCGTTCCAAGAACATCACCGGCAAAGAAGCCGAGGCCGCACTGGGTCGTGCCCACATCACCGTCAACAAGAACGGCATCCCGAACGACCCGCAGAAGCCTTTCGTCACCTCCGGCATCCGCATCGGTTCGCCGGCGATGACGACCCGTGGCTTTACCGAGATTGAGGCCGAGCAGATCGCTCATTTAATCGCCGACGTCCTCGACGCGCCGGACGATGAAAACGTGGCTGCCACCGTGCGCGCCAAGGCGGCAGCGCTGTGCAAACGCTTCCCGGTCTACGGCGCATAAGGGTCATGGATTTAGGATCGTGTGGCGAGTAAACGCACGCGATCCTTCTATCTGAATCCTGGATACTGACCATGAAATGTCCTTTCTGCGGCCATGATGAAACCGGCGTGGTTGATACCCGGTTATCTGACGAGGGCGATATCGTGCGCCGTCGCAGAAAGTGCACCGCTTGCGACAAACGATTTACCACTTACGAACGTGCCGAAATCCAGTTGCCGCAAGTCGTGAAGAAAAACGGTTCACGCACTGAATTCAACCGCGAGAAATTGCGTGGCAGTTTTGATCTGGCCCTGCGCAAACGGCCGGTGCCAACCGAGTTGGTGGATGCGGCCATTGTGACGATTGAAGAAAAATTGCTGTCGGCCGGGCTGCGCGAAGTCAGTTCGCAACAAGTCGGTGAACTGGTGATGGCTGAATTGAAAAAGCTCGACAAGGTGGCTTACATCCGTTTTGCCTCGGTGTATCGCAACTTTGAGGATGTGGACGCTTTTTCCAAGGCGATTCGCGAAGTCTCGCCCACCGCTTCCTGCAAGAAATGAGTTTTTCGGCCGTCGACCACGGCATGATGGCGCGCGCCTTGCAGTTGGCTGCGCGCGGTCTGTGGACCACGTCGCCCAATCCGCGCGTCGGCTGTGTGCTGGTTCGGGCGGGTGAGATTGTTGGCGAAGGCTGGCATCAAAAGGCGGGTGAGCCGCACGCCGAAGTGCATGCCTTGCGGGCGGCCGGCGAACAGGCGAGAGGGGCGACTGCTTATGTCACGCTCGAACCCTGCAGTCACCACGGACGAACGCCACCCTGCGCCGAGGCTTTGATCGCAGCCGGTGTGTCACGGGTAGTGGCGGCCATGGTCGATCCCAATCCGCTGGTTGCCGGCCGAGGTTTGGCGTTGTTGCAGGCGGCTGGAATCGCCACCGCCCACAGCCTGCTGGCCGATGAGGCGCAGGAACTGAATATCGGCTTTGTCTCGCGCATGACCCGAGGTCGTCCCTGGGTGCGGCTCAAGGCGGCGACCAGCTTGGACGGTAAAACGGCTTTGAACAATGGCGTTAGCCAGTGGATCACCGGGCCGGACGCCCGTCGCGATGGCCACCGCTGGCGAGCTCGTGCCTGCGCCATCCTGACGGGTATCGGGACGGTGCGCGATGATGACCCCAGCCTGACGGTACGCGATGTCGATACCCCCCGCCAACCGTGGCGGGTCATTGTGGATAGCCGACTCGAAATACCGTTGACCGCGAAAATTCTTCGAGGTGGGCCGGTCCTGATTGCTGCTGCCGTGGCGAATTACGAGCAGGCTGACTTGTTACGGTCGACCGGGGCAGAGGTGGTTTTTTTGGCCAATGCGCAGGGCAAGGTTGATTTGGTGGCCTTGTTCTGCGAATTGGCGCGACGGGGAATAAATGAAGTGCATGTCGAAGCGGGGGGCAAACTCAATGGCTCATTGCTGCGCGAAGGCCTGGTTGATGAATTACTGCTTTACCTGGCACCTTGTCTGATCGGCGATGTGGCGCGCGGCGTGTTCAATGTGCCTGAACTGAGCGAGCTGGCGGGACGGCATCGCTTGCAATGGCACGATGTGCGGCAGATCGGCAGCGATATTCGGCTGTTGGCCCGCCGGGTCTGATGACACTATTGATGTGCGGTCGACCGGTGGTGGCCGCATTTTTCGTCGCCGAAGCTTAAAGCAGGCAGATCCCGGGAGGGCGTTGATCTTGGTCGCACCACGCGGGGTCGCGCACGGCGGCATCACGACGACAGACCGCGCAATCCGGGTCGCGACTAAATTTGACGCTGCGCCAGCTCATGGCGAGGGCATCGAGCAGTAACAGGCGCCCAGTCAGTGATTCGCCGATGCCAGAGGCCAGTTTCAAGGCTTCGGCAGCTTGCATGCTGCCGACTATGCCGGTCAGCGGTGCAAAAACCCCCATGACGGCGCAGCGTACTTCCTCGGCCTCGTCGCCTTCAGGAAAGAGGCAGTGGTAGCACGGGGCATCGTCGCGGCGTAGATCATAGACGCTGACCTGGCCATCGAAGCGGATGGCGGCGCCAGAGACCAGCGGCTTGCGGTGATGGACGCAGGCCCGGTTGATGGCGTGTCGGGTGGCAAAGTTGTCGCAGCAGTCGAGGACGATATCGGCACTGGCGATCAGTTGGCTGAGTGCTTCGCCTGCTAGGCGTTTTTGCAGAATCTGGACGTCGACCGTGGGATTGAGCGCCGCCAGGCCGATTTTTCCTGATTCAGTCTTGGCCATGCCGACACGGGCCTCGGTATGCAGGATCTGACGTTGTAGATTGGTTAGGTCCACCGTGTCGTCGTCAACCAACGTCAGGCGGCCGATACCGGCTGAGGCCAGGTAAAGTGCCGCCGGCGAACCCAGGCCGCCTACACCGATAAGGACGGCGTGGCTGTCGAGAATGCGTTGCTGCCCTTCAATGCCCAGGGCGTCGAGCAGGATGTGACGGCTGTAGCGCAGCAGTTGGTCGTCGTTCACTTGTACTCGCGCCACTCCGGCGGGGTGTCGTCATGATCGCCATGCGGCCGATGTTCCCAGGCTTGGACATAGGCTTCCTGGGCCGAGCGTTTCAGTCGTTTCTCCGGGGCACCGATGTTGTGCAGTTGGGTTTCCTCGACGTAATAAATCAGGGCCCGCGTCAGTTTGCTCATCAGCGTGTTGTCGAGGTGGTAGCCCTTGTCGATCAAATGATCGTCCAACTCGCGAAGGGTGTGCTGCTGCAGGTCATAGTGAACGCCCAGTGACCGTTTTTCGAAGCGCGGCTCAACGGCCAGCGCTTCCAGGGCCTGCAAGTCCCCGGCGGCCTCTGGAACCTGGCCGGGCGGGAACTTGGAAAACAGGATTTCGCGATTTTTCTTGAGGTCTGTGCTGCTCATCATCCCTCCGCTCGATATTTACGGGGTCTTACGCTGCATGATTTGCAGTCCCTTGAGCAAATTCATGGCCTGTTGGAACTGGTAGTCGTTTTTCCCGGCATATTCCATCCGGGCCGGGGCGTCATCGCTTTCCTCGTCGGTTTTTTCGCCCTTGTCGTTCTTGGCGGTGGGCTTGCTCTTGATCTCATTGGCGCGAGCAGACGCAACGGGCTTTTCGGCATCATTTTCCAGGTGGCGATCCAGATCGGCTTCACGAATGCGGGTGCCGCCATTATTGCCATGGGCGCTTTCTTCCACCAGGAGATCGGGCGTGATGCCTTTGGCCTGGATGGAGCGGCCTTCCGGCGTGTAGTAACGGGCCGTGGTCAACTTGATGGCTGTATTGCCGGGCAGCGGGAGCACCGATTGCACGGAGCCCTTGCCGAAGGTCTGGGTTCCCATGATGACTGCCCGCTTGTGGTCCTGGAGCGCACCGGCGACGATTTCCGAGGCGGATGCCGAGCCGCCATTGACCAGCACCACCATCGGTACCGATTTCAGATCGGCGGGTAGCGCTTGCAAGGGGTCGTCGCGACCGCCACGCAGATAGTCCTGCGGTCGGGCCAGAAATTCCTGTTTGGCATCGTCGGTCCGGCCGTCGGTCGACACCACCTTGACGCCTGCGGGCAGGAAGGTGGCGGAGACGCCGATGGCCCCATGCAGCAGACCGCCCGGATCGTTGCGCAGGTCAAGGACGAGGCCCTTGACCGGGCCTTCCTTGTAAATCTTGGTGATTTGCTTAGCCAGATCAGGCACCGTGTTTTCCTGGAACTGGGTGATGCGCAACCAGCCATAACCTGGCTCAACCACCTTGGCCTTGACACTCTGAACCTTGATCACTTCGCGGATGAGTGTCAGTTCGAGCGGCTTGGCTTCGCCCTTGCGTAGGATGGAAACCCGCAACGGCGTCTTTGGCTTGCCGCGCATTTTCTTGACTGCTTCGGACAGGGTCAGGCCCTTGACCGGGGTATCGTCGAGTTTGAAGATCAGGTCGCCGGACTTGACGCCGGCCCGGTAGGCGGGAGTGTCTTCGATCGGCGAAATCACTTTGACCAGGCCGTCTTCCATGCCGACCTCGATCCCGAGACCGCCGAATTCGCCCTGGGTGCCAACCTGCAGATCCTTAAAGGCGTCGGCATCGAGATAAGCCGAGTGCGGGTCGAGGTTGGAGAGCAGGCCGGAAATCGCATTGGCGATCATGGTCTTGTCGTCAACCGGCTCGACATAGCCCTGCTTGACCGCACCGTAAACCTCGGCAAAGGTGCGCAGGTCGTCGATCGGCAAACCGTTGGGCAACTGCTTCTCGGCAAAGGCGGGAACATTGAGGGTAATCAGCGCGCCGGCGAGAAAGCCGCCAACGGCTAGACTGATGGTTTTTATTTTGCTCATTTCAAACTTGCCCAAGTCATGGGGTCGATCGGTTGCCCTTTGTGGCGGATTTCAAAGTATAGCCCGGATTCCGGGTTGCCTCCGGTATTGCCCACCGAGGCAATGGTTTCCCCACCGCGTACGGCTTGGCCGACTTCTTTCAGTAGTGAGTCGTTGTTGCCGTAAATCGTTAGGTAGGCATCACCGTGATCGACAATGAGCAGGTTGCCGAAGCCACGCATCCAGTCGGCAAAGACGACCCGGCCGTTGGCGATGGCCTTGATCGGCTGTCCGTTGTCGGCCCGAATGAAGACGCCGCGCCAAGTGCTACCCCCTTCACGGGCGCTGCCGTAGCGACCGGTGAGTGTGCCGCGCACCGGCAGGCGGAGCTTGCCTTTGAGGCGGGGAAAGGTGCCGTCGCTGGCCACAGGTTCGTAGCGGTTTTCGGGCCCGCTGGCTTTTCCAGCGGCGGGTTCGCTTTTGGCAACCGGCGCTGGGGCCTCCCGGGGCGGCCGTGTTGGCCGTGGTTTGGCCGCCTCTGCCGCGGCGCGGGCTTCCGCTGCTTTGGCTTCGGCGGCCCGGGCCGCTTGTTGGGCGAGTAATTTGCCCAAGCGGTCGATCAGCTCGGTCATGCGTTTTTCGTCACGCTGCAGGTTGCCGATTTCCTTGCGCTGCGCTTTGACCTTGTCTGAAATTTGCGCATACAACAGCTTGCGCTCTTCGCGTTGTGCTTCCAGTTCGCTGTGGCGGTTTTTCTGTTCGGCTTCCACCTCGCGTAATTCCTCGCTGCGGGCCTTGGCGTCGTCGGCGAGTGATTTTTTCTTGTCCAGCGTGGCGTTGATTTCGCCCATCAGTTCAGCCCGGCTGAGCGCGATGGCGGACAGATAATGCAGATCACGGGCAACCTGGTTCGGATCGTCGCCATTGAGCAGTAGTTGCAGTGAGTCGGGCGTGCCGCGCAAATATTGCTGGTAAATCAATTTTTCCAGCTGGGCCTGCTGTTGTTTCAGCGTGCCGCCGAGTTCTTCCGATTGCCGATCCAGGGTTTTGAGTTGCTTTTCGAGTCGATTGCGTTGTTCTGCCAGGCTGAGCAGTTCGCGTTGCAGCCGGGAAATCTGGCGTTCGGCTTGGCGCAAGCGGTCTGCCGCATCGGCGCGATTGTCCTCACTGGTCGATAAATCTTTGCGCAGATGGTCAATGCGTTGTCGGATTTCACCCAGATCTGCTTGTTTTTCGGCTATTTCGGGTGAGTTCTGGCTCGCTGGGCGGGCTTGCGCCGGGGCAAGTGGCCACAGCAGGGCCAGGGCCAGCAGGACGGCCTGACGACCCAGGCTAGCCGGCGGCAAAGGCGGCGCGGCGAGTGGGCAGAAAAGGCGGGTAAGGCGGAGCATGGGCGCTGAAAAGGCGAGATTCGCTGCGAATCGTGGTCTCGTATTCTATAATCAACCGTTCAACGAATCTGAGGTTTTAACTTGGAAGCCCCTTCTTTCAATCTGATCGACAAGCAGGAGCACATCGAAATGGCGGCGCGCGCCCTGAAGTCGATTGCTCACCCGCTGCGTCTCAAGATCCTTTGCGTGCTGGGTGACCAGGAAGCTTGCGTTCAGGAAATCGTCGATGTGGTCGGTACGTCGCAGAGCAATATTTCCCAACACTTGGCCATCCTGCGTGAAAAAGGCGTCCTGCTGACCCGCAAGGATGCCAATCGGGTGTTCTATCGGGTGGGCGATCAGCGCACGCTGCAACTCGTCGGCATGATGCGTGAAGTTTTTTGTGGTCAGGAGAAGTAAAGAATGCCGATGGAGTTCATCAACCAAAATATCCTGCTGGTGTCGATTGTCGTCGTCAGCGCGCTTGGCCTGCTGTGGCCGATGTTTTTCCGCTCAGCGGGGTTGCGGGCCTCGCCGGCTGAAGCGACTGCACTGATCAATCGCGAAGAGGCCAAGGTGCTTGACGTGCGCGAACCGGATGAGTTCGCCAGCGGTCATTTGCCTGATGCCATCAATATTCCCGTGGGCAAACTGGGTGAGCGCATGCACGAACTGGAGCGTTTCAAGGAGCGACCGCTGATCGTTTGTTGTGCCAGCGGCATGCGCTCCAATCGCGGTTGTGCCGAACTGAAAAAGGCGGGGTTTGCCAAGTTGTACAACCTGGAAGGTGGCATGGATGCCTGGTTGTCAGCCAATTACCCGGTGCACAAGGGCGGACGTAAGAAATGACTGCCCCGGTGCTGATGTATACCACCGCCGTTTGCCCTTACTGCATTCGCGCCAAGCAACTGCTGAGCGCACGGGGCGTCGCGCACATTGACGAAGTGCGTGTCGACCTGGATGCGGATCGGCGCGACGAAATGATGGCCCGGACGCAACGACGGACGGTGCCGCAAATTTTCATTGGCAATACGCACGTGGGCGGCTGCGATGACTTGATCGCACTTGATGCCGCCGGTGGCCTGTTGCCCTTGTTGGCCGCTGATCCGGCCTGATCTCTTGCCTTAACGAAAGAAAATCATGGAACAAAACAACCCGCCGTCCTTCGGTATCGAAAAGCTGTATGTCAAAGATCTGTCACTCGAAGTCCCCAATGCCCCCGCTATTTTTCTTGAGCAGGACGCACCGGAGGTCAATATCCAGCTCAACACCAGTGGTCAGATGGTGGGCGAAAATGCTTACGAAGTGGTGTTGACCGTAACCGTGACCGCCAAGCTGGGCGAGAAAACAGTTTTCCTGGTTGAAGTGGGCCAAGCCGGGGTGTTCCGCATCGTCAATGTGCCGGACGAGCAGATCGAGCCCTTGATCGCCATCGCTTGCCCGAACGTGCTTTTCCCTTACGCCCGTGAAGCGGTGTCCGACGCCGTGGTTCGTGCTGGCTTCCAGCCCATCGTGTTGCAGCCGGTTAATTTTGAAGGCATGTACATGCAGCGTATGCAGGAGCAGCAGGAGGCGGCCGCTGCGCCGTTGCAATAAGGCGCCGGTGATGGCTGCGTCGCGGGTTTTTCTGATCGCCCTGGGGCTGCTGGCGGCTGTGCCGAGCGCCTGGGCGCTTGATTATCGCTCGGTCAATGTGCCGGCGGCGACGCTTTTCGATGCGCCATCGCACAAGGCAAAGAAGTTGTACTTGATCAAGGCGCAAACGCCGGTCGAGGTCGTGGTTCGCCTGGAGGGCTGGACCAAGATTCGTGATGCCGAAGGGACGCTGGCCTGGATCGATGCAGCGCAACTGGCTGAACAGCGCAATTTGATTGTCACCGCTGGCGGGGCTGAAATTCGTCAGAGCGAACTGGCGGATGGCGTGGTCCTGGCCAGGCTGGATAAGTGGGTGGTGCTCGAGCTGTTGGGGCCGTCGGCGCCGGGTTGGGCCAAGGTCCGCCATCGCGATGGGGTCGCTGGTTTTATCAAGACAACGCAGGTCTGGGGCTTATGAAAATTACCGTGATTGGAGCTGGCGCTTGGGGAACGGCGCTGGCCATTGCCTTTGCTGCCGAGCATGCGGTCAAGCTGTGGACGCGGGAGAGCGATGTTGCGGTCAACCTGCAGCAAACGCGGGAAAACCAGCGCTTTTTGCCGGGCTACCGTTTGCCCGAGTCGGTGGGGGTCAGCGAGGATTTCGCCGGGGCTGTAGAAGGCGCCGAGTTGCTGATTATTGCCACGCCGCTGGCTGGTTTGCGGCCGACGGCACAGCGTTTGCGTGAATTGGGCTGTGCGGCTCCGCTGCTTTGGGTTTGCAAGGGCTTTGAGGCGCTGACCGGCAAGCTGGCGCATCAAGTCATTGCCGAAGAGTTGGGCGAAGCAGCGATTTATGGCGCTTTGTCCGGGCCCAGTTTTGCCGAAGAGGTGGCGGCGGCGCAGCCGACGGCCATTACCCTGGCTGCCAACGACGCCGATTTCGCCCGTCGGGTTGCGGCCAGCTTGCACAACCCACACCTGCGCATTTACGCCAACGACGACTTGATCGGGGTCGAGGTCGGTGGGGCCGTCAAAAATGTGCTGGCCATCGCCACCGGCGTCTGTGACGGTCTGGGGCTGGGGTTGAATTCGCGGGCGGCGCTGGTGACCCGTGGTCTGGCAGAAATCGCTCGCCTCGGCGTGGCTTTGGGTGCCCAACGGGAAACTTTCATGGGCTTGTCCGGCATGGGGGATCTGATCCTGACCTGTACCGGGGATCTATCGCGCAATCGGCGCGTGGGCCTGGGGCTGGCGCAGGACAAATCGCTGGCGCAGATTCTCGACGAGCTTGGCCATGTCGCCGAGGGCGTTTATACGGCGCGAGAGGTTGACCGCATGGCCAGCGAACTGGCCGTTGATATGCCGATCAGCCAGGCTGTTGCGGCGGTGCTGGATGGCCGCTTGTCGGCACGGGCCGCGGTCGACGCCTTGATGGCGCGCGATCCCAAGGAAGAACTGGTTTAACTGCCGCCGGGAAAACCGGTCTGGCGCCAGGCTTCGAAGACAGTCACCGCTGCCGCATTGGACAGGTTCAGGCTGCGCTGACCCGCCTGCATGGGAAGTCGCAGGCGCTGTTCCGCTGAAAATTCCGCCAGGATCTCCGGTGCCAGGCCGCTGGTTTCCCGGCCAAATACAAAAACATCATCGCTGGCAAGCTCGACCGTGAACAGATTGCGGCTGCCCTTGGTGGTCATCGCCAACAGGCGGCGACCGGCGAAGTGCTGGCGGCAACTTGCCCAGTCGGGATGGCGGACCAGGCGCGTGTATTCGTGATAATCCAGCCCGGCTCGGCGCAGTTGCTTGTCGGATAAATCGAAACCGAGCGGCTCGACCAGATGAAGTTCAGCACCGGTGTTGGCGCACAGGCGAATGATGTTGCCGGTATTGGGCGGAATTTCCGGCTGATAGAGGACGACAGCGAACACGATGGGAGAGTGGCTGAAAAATGGCGATTAAAGCACGGATTCGTCTTTCAGCGCCCTGGCTACTACCGCCACGCTCACTTCTGCGGCGCCGTGCAAGGACAGGATACGAGCGCACTCGCTGGCCGTTTCACCGGTGGTCATGACGTCATCAATAAGCAGCAGCTGTTCGCCATCGTAGCGTTGATCGGCCACGAAGGCGCCACGGACATTGGCGGCCCGAGCTTTGAAGGGTAGCCCCGCCTGCGGTGCGGTGGGCCGTTGTCGGTGCAGGTGGTCACGGTCGACTGGCCCAAAGCCCATTTTTTCCAAATGGCGAGCGATTTCGAGTGCCTGATTAAAACCGCGTTCGCGTAAGCGGGCGGGGTGCAAAGGTAGCGGAATCAATCGACTGAAATGTTCGGCGCCCAGCGTGTTTGCCAGTTGCTGGGCGGCCCAGGCGGCCACCGCTAATTGGTGGCCGTACTTGAGGGCGTGAATGATGCGGTCGACCGGGAATTGATAACAAAAAGTGGCCAGGGTACGGCGGAAGGGGCGCGGTCGAGTCCGGCAGTCGGCGCATGTCTGGCCTGGCACAAGCGGCTGGGCGCATTGTGCGCAGTGTGCCGTCGGTAAAAGCGGCAAGTCGTTCTGACAGGCTGGACAGAGCAGATCGCGGCCACAGTCAGCGGCGCATAGCAAACAACTGCCGGGAACCAGCAGCGTGCCAAGCTGACCAAGTCGTCGTGCTGCCGAGCAGCCAAAGGGCTGGGTTAAAATTGACATCCTGATCCCCGTCTTTGATAATTCATAATTACCGTGGCGACCGGCCACTGATTTTAAAAGTCTTTTTTTGCAAGGTTCGTCATGCACGCAAGCACACTCGCCGCCGTTTCGCCTGTCTCCGCCGAAAAGCCCGTTCATCGCTGGACGCTCGACGAGGTTTTGGCGCTTTACGACCTGCCGTTGATGGATCTGATTTTCCGGGCACAAACGGTGCATCGGGAAAATTTTGATGCCAATGCCATTCAACGCTCGACCTTGCTGTCCGTCAAGACGGGCGGTTGCTCCGAGGATTGCAATTACTGCTCGCAGTCGGCGCGTTACGACACCGAGACCGAGCGTGAGCGTCTGATGCCAATTGGCGAGGTCATTGCGGCCGCCCAGGCGGCCAAGGACAAAGGCGCGTCGCGTTTTTGCATGGGCGCGGCCTGGCGCGGTCCGAAAGACAATGATCTCGACAAGGTGCTGGAGATGGTGCGCGAGGTCAAGGCGCTGGGTATGCAGACCTGTGTCACTTTGGGCATGCTCAAGTCGGGCCAGGCTGAAAAGCTCAAGGACGCCGGTCTGGACTACTACAACCACAATCTCGATACCGACAAGGAGTTTTACGGTCAGGTGATCAAGAGCCACACGCACGACGACCGTCTCGATACGCTTGATCAAGTGCGCGATGCCGGGATCAATGTTTGTTCCGGCGGCATCATCGGCATGGGCGAGTCGCGCAAGAACCGGGCCGGGCTGATCGTTCAGTTGGCCAACCTGCCCAAGCCGCCCGAGTCGGTGCCCATCAATAATCTGGTGCCGATTCCGGGTACGCCACTGGCCGAGAAGGATCGTCTCGATCCTTTCGAATTCGTCCGCACGATCGCCGCTGCCCGCATCACCATGCCGGGCTCGTGGGTTCGTCTCTCGGCTGGGCGTCAGGAAATGACGGACGAATTGCAGGCTCTGTGTTTTCTGGCGGGAGCCAATTCAATGTTCTATGGCGAACGTTTGTTGACCACCGGCAATCCGGACATCGACCGTGATGACCAGTTGTTTGCCCGTCTTGGCCTGAAAGCCATTTGACCGCGCCGCAAAAATCGGCGCCGGGTTTTGTCGACCGCAAGCAGGTTGCCCGGCGCTTTTCGCGGGTTGCGGTCAACTACGATCAGGCCGACTTTCTGGCCCGCGAGATTGATCAGCGCATGCTGGAACGTCTTGATCTGGTCAGTTTGCAGCCGCAGCGTATTGTCGACCTGGGCTGTAGCCGGGGGGCCAGTCTGGCACAACTGGCCATGCGTTACCCAGCCGCCCAGCAAATCGGTGTTGATCTGTCGCCCACCATGTTGCAGGCAGCGCACCCATCGGTCAGCGGCTGGCGTCGTTGGTTGGGGCGGGCGCAACCGGCCTTTTTGCCGATACTGGCCGATGCTGCGTATTTGCCGCTGAAAAGCCAGTCGACCGCGTTGGTCTGGTCCAACCTGTTGCTGCATTGGCTGGATCATCCGGTGCCGGCCCTGGCCGAGGCGCATCGCGTACTGGAAGTCGGTGGTTTGCTGATGTTCTCAACGCTGGGCCCCGATACCCTGAAGGAATTGCGTGCGGCCTTTGGTGATGGCCAAACCCATACCCAACGCTTTGCTGATCTGCACGATCTGGGTGACATGCTGGTTGGTTGTGGATTTGCCGACCCGGTGATGGACATGGAAGTCATCACCCTGACCTATCCCGATGTGCCGAGTTTGTTAGCCGAATTACGTGCTGCCGGTTCGGCGTGTGCCATGCAGTCGCGTTCCCGTGGTTTGGCGGGGCGGCAGGTCTACACCCGCTTCGTCCAGGCCTACGAGCAGGCGCGGGTCGATGGCCGCCTGCCTGCCACCTTCGAGGTGATCTACGGCCACGCCTGGAAGGCTGCGCCCAAAACCTTGCCGGATGGTCGGGCTATCGTCCGTTTCGACTTGCCCGGTGCCCCGGGCAAGGGGCGCTCAATCGGCTGAACCTGGTTTCTGCTTGAAGAATTTGAGTGGGGCGGCTTCGCTGAAGCGTGGCACCGGGATGGCTTTGCGCTGCCGTTCGCGGGCCCGCCAGCCGAGGAGTCCGGCCAGCACGATGCCGTAAGCGAGCGGCCACAGCACGGCTGTGATCTTGACCAGCCAGAAGTAATGGACCAAGGCGAGCAGGCTGATCGGATAAATGGCGCGGTGTAGCGCTTGCCAGCGCCGGCCGCCGAGTTGGCGGATCGCCCAGTTGCTTGAAGTGAGGGCCAACGGAATAAGCAGCACAAAAGCTGCGAAGCCGACGGTGACGAAGGGGCGTTTGAAAATATCGCGGGCGATGGCGTCGACCGCAAACGCGTGGTCGAAACCGATGTAACTGAGAAAATGCAGGGCTGCGTAGAAGAAGGTAAACAGACCCAGCATGCGGCGCAGGCGGAGTAGCCAATGCCACTGGCTCCAGTGGCGCAGCGGGGTGACCGTCAGGGTCAGGAGCAGCAGGTTGAAGGTCCAGGTGCCGGTCCAGCGTTGCACGAATTCAACTGGGTTGGGGCCAAAGTCACCGCTATAGGCGGCCCAGGCAAGGCGTCCAGCGGGGATCAGGCAGACGAGAAAAAGCAGGGTTTTAATCTGGGCCAGTTGGCGTGGCATGGGGTTGAAGGGCATCTCAGAAATTCCGCTGCAGGTCCATGCCGGCGTACAGGTGGGCCACCTGCTCGGCATAGCCATTGAAAGGCTGGGTCGGACGTTTGAAAAACTCACCCAGCCGGCGCTCGTGACTTTGCAGCCATCGTTTGTGTGGGACGGCGGGGTTGACGTTGGAATAGAAGCCGTATTCGTCCGGATTGGCCTTCATCCACGCGGTCGACGGCTGTTTTTCGACAAAACGGATGCGCACAATCGACTTGCTGCCCTTGAAGCCGTATTTCCACGGCACGATCAGGCGCAGTGGTGCACCGTTTTGCTTGGGCAGCACTTCGCCATACATTCCGAAGGCCAGCAGGGTTAGGGGATTCATGGCTTCATCGAGACGCAGGCCTTCGACGTAGGGCCAGTCGAGCAGCGGCAGGCGGATGTAGGGCATTTGCTCGGCGTCTGCCAAGCTGGTGAATTCGACAAAGCGGGCGTTGCCCGTCGGCTCGACCTGCTTGAGCAGGCTGGCCAGCGGCCAGCCAATCCAGGGGATGACCGCACTCCAGCCTTCGACGCAGCGAAAGCGATAAATGCGCTCTTCCAGTGGCGCCAATTTCAATAGATCGTCGATGCCGAAAGTTCGGGGCCTTTTCACCTCGCCATCGACGCTAACCTGCCACGGGTGGGTTTGCAGGCGATGCGCGTGGCGTGACGGGCTGTCCTTGTCCGGGCCGAATTCATAAAAGTTGCAGTAACTGCTGACCTGCTGTGCTGAAGTCGGCTTTTCGTCGCTGGACATGGGGCTGGGGCGTCCGCTCAGGCGCGGGTTGAGGCTGGCCCAGGCCGGCGGGGTGGCAGCTAAGGCCAGGGTGCTGGCGCCGGCCACAAGCAGGCGACGACGCTGGCTGAAAATGCTTTGCGTTGTGATTTCCGATGGGGCGGGAAGAGAAAGCTTGAACCGGGGCATGGTGGACTCCGTGAGTGCCTGTTCGGGTCAGACCGCGGGTGCGGCGAGCGGTTCGCGATTTATATGCGGAGTGCCGCGCGCAGCGTATTGATATCTTCATCCGCTTCAGCAACCAGCGGGGCATAGCGGGCACGATCGATTTCACGGAGCGACTGGCTCTCTGGGGTCGAGTCGCCCGGATTCCACTCCTCGTCGCCAGTGGCGAGCAGGTTGGCGAAATAAAGGAGGTCATGCAGGCTACTTGGTGTCTCGATGTTCTGAATCCGGTCGTGGTCCTGGAGTGCGCTGGCAATGCGTTCCGGAACGCCAAGTGCAAAAAGTAGGCTCTCGCCAATCGGCTCGTGCCAGCCGCGCAGCAGATCGAGCATGGCGTCGCGGTTGTTGCGGTATTCAGGGTAGGCCACGGCCCGGTATAGCAGGTAGAAGACACCCATATCGTGCACCAGGCCGAGCAACATCGCTTCATCGGGCTTGTGGCGGCCGATGTGCTTGGCCAGAACGCGGCAGATGGCGGCGACATGGATCGAATGCTCCCAGGCGCGGTGAGCTATGTCGTCGTAGGCCGCCAGATTGCGCGACTTCAGCATTTGGTCCATGGCCAACGCCAGCGACAGGGTGCGGACATTATCGAAACCAATGCGGCTGACTGCCCGACCCAACTCAGCGATGGGCTGACCGCTTGGGTTGTAGTTCACGGAGTTGGCCAGGCGCAGCAGCTTGCTGGACAGCAGGGGCTCGACGCTGACTACCTGGACCACCCGCTCAAGGTCGACCATCGGGTCTTTCAGCGTGTCGCGAATTAGCAGAGCGGCGTCAAGGCAGGTTGGAAAATTGACATCGCCCGACAACTCACGTGCGATGTCTTCCAGGATCAGGAAATGGATGTTCTTATCGGTCATCCGGGTGATTAGCTGGCGATGTAGCGTTCCAGCTCGGCAATCAGGAACTCCTGGTTGCAGATCGTTTCCTTGACCAGATCGCCAATCGAAATGATCCCGGCAACCTGGCTGTCTTGGTCAAGGACCGGCAGATGACGGAAGCGTTTTTCAGTCATCAGGGCCATGCAGCGGTCTAATGGCGTATCAATGCTGACGTAGGCCACCCGGCTGCTCATGATTTCGCGCACCAGGGTTTCCTTTGAACTTTTACCTAGCAGAATGACTTTGCGGGCGTAATCGCGTTCCGAAAATATCCCGGCCAGTTGTTCGCCGGCCATGACCATGACGGCGCCGACATTGTGTTCGGCCATGACGGTCAAGGCGTGAAAAACGCTGTCGTCAGGGGCAACCACTGCGAGTGGGCCTTGTTTTTCAGCCAACAATTGCTTGAGTGTTTTCATTGTCTCTCTCCGATGTGTCAGGGTCTGCTGAGTCTATCCGCCTCAACGGGAGCGAACAAGGCAGAAAACAAAAAAGGCAGCCTTGGCTGCCTTGGTGCGGTGCTGCTCGATGATCAGCGCAGACCGGCGGCGTATTCAGCTACGGCGTCAATTTCCTTGTCGGACAACTTGGCCGCAATCATGCGCATCATGTTTTCTGGGTCATTGGCACGTTCTTCAACCCGGAAGGCCTTCAACTGAGCTGCCGTGTATTCCGCAAACTGACCTGCCAGGCGCGGGTATTGGGCAGGCAGACCTTTGCCGGACGGGCCGTGGCAACCGGCGCAGGCTGGGATGCCCTTGCTGAAGTCCCCCTGACGCCAGATTTTTTGACCGAGTGCGATTTTGGTGACATCACTGGCCGTGGCCGGTTTCAGGGTCTGACTGGCAAACCAGGCGGCAACGTTCTTCATGTCATCATCAGACAGGGCGGCTGACATACCGGCCATGATGGCGTTGTTGCGGGCGCCTGATTTGAAGTTGGCCAATTGCTTGGCCAAGTACTCCGGTACCTGACCTGCCAAGTGTGGATTGGCTGCCGCCATGCTGTTGCCGTCAGCGCCGTGGCAGGCAACGCAGATGGTTTCGGCGACGAGCTTGCCCTTGGCGGGATCAGGCTTTACAGATGCTTCTTCGGAAGCGTGGGTGGCGAAACTGGTGGCAAGAAGTATTGCCATTGCCGCGGTACGGATCATTTTTCGAACTCCTAATGCGCGTTTAGGGGCGCTTTGGCCGGAACGGAAGTTACAAACCTGTTATTCTATATCACTTCCCCTACGACTAGGCGGGTCTTCCGCGTTTTTTATGCCTTTGTTTCAGCAGGCCGTCTTTCTTACGACCGTCGCCCATTTGCGCGATTTGCCCCAGGATTCTTTGTGCGAGGTCGCATTTGCCGGGCGCTCCAATGCCGGTAAATCATCCGCCATCAATACGCTGGCCGGGCGAGTGCGCTTGGCTTTCGTCAGCAAGACGCCGGGGCGCACGCAGCATCTGAATTATTTCACGCTGGCGGTCGGCAAGTATTTTGTCGATTTGCCCGGGTATGGCTATGCCAAGGCCCCAGAGGAAATTCGTTCGCAATGGGAAGGGCTGATCGGCCCCTACCTCAGCAAGCGTGATCAACTGGCCGGCCTGGTGGTCATCATGGATATTCGCCGACCGTTTACTGATCTGGATATTCGACTGATCGACTGGTTTCGTCCGACGGGCCGACCGATTCATATTCTGTTGTCCAAAGCCGATAAATTGAGTCGCCAGGAACAGAGCAAAGTTCTCAAGTCGGTTCGTGCCGAGATTGCGACCTGGGGCGATGCGGCGCTTTATTCGGTGCAGCTGTTCTCAAGTTTGAAGAAAACCGGGGTTGAAGAGGCTGAAACCGTGCTGGCGGGCTGGTTGAATATGGCCAAACCGACCAAGGAAAACAAAGGGCCCCCGGATAAGGGGAGTCCGGGGGCCAAAATGCCTCAACACGGTTGAGGCACCCGCTCAGGGAGGTGAAGCGGGAGACAGCGCGTGCCATCTGGGATTTAAGATGCGCTGCGCCGCTGTAAGTTCCGGCGAGGGTGAAATTTTTTAAGAGATTCTTGAGGTTAACGATGAAGGTGAGTGAACGTTTTCCAGGGGCGCGACTGCGCCGGATGCGCCGGGATGATTTTTCCCGTCGCCTGATGCGTGAGTCGGTGCTTACGGTCAACGACCTGATTTACCCGGTTTTCGTGCTGGATGGTCACGATCGGCTCGAAACGGTGTCCTCGATGCCGGGTGTCGAGCGGCAATCGATTGATCGCCTGCTGCGCACGGCTGAGCGGGCCGTGACGCTGGGGGTCCCGGCCCTGGCCCTGTTCCCGGTAATTGATGCGCCCTTGAAGTCGCTTGATGCGGCAGAGTCCTACAACCCCGATGGCTTGGTGCCGCGGACCCTCCGCGCGCTCAAGCAGGCTTTCCCCGAGTTGGGTGTGATTACTGACGTGGCGCTTGATCCTTACACCAGCCACGGGCAGGACGGTTTGATCGATGACGCAGGTTATGTGCTTAACGATGAAACCATCGACGTACTGGTGCGCCAGGCCTTGTGCCACGCTGCTGCCGGTGCTGATGTAGTTGCCCCGTCTGACATGATGGACGGCCGTATTGGTAGCATCCGCGAGGCATTGGAGCGCGAAGGACATATTTATACCCGCATCCTGTCTTATTCCGCCAAGTATGCTTCCAGCTTTTACGGGCCTTTCCGCGATGCGGTCGGCTCGGCGGGCAACCTGGGCAAGGGTAATAAATACACCTATCAGATGGATCCGGCCAACAGCAACGAAGCCTTGCGCGAAGTGGCGCTGGATATTGCCGAAGGGGCCGATATGGTGATGGTCAAGCCAGGCATGCCGTATCTCGACATCGTGCGGCGGGTCAAGGATGAGTTCGGAGTGCCGACCTATGCCTATCAGGTCAGCGGCGAGTACGCCATGCTGAAGGCTGCCGCCCAGAACGGCTGGCTGAACGAGGAGGCTTGCATGCTTGAAAGCCTGCTGGCTTTCAAGCGGGCTGGGGCTGATGGCATCCTGACGTATTACGCGCTTGACGCTGCCGCCTGTCTGCAGCGCTGAGGTAAGCTTTCCCAGGGCGGGCGACCGATGAGGTCGCCCGTTGGCTTTTACTAGGTAGGTAGGTCGATGGCGGTCGTGCAGGCGGCGTGTAGCAGGGGCCATTGCTGGGACCATTGGGCCAGTGGCGTACGGCTGAAGCCGGAGCGGGCATATTGTTCCCAGCGACCCTGCACGTGGCAGCGCAGCAGATTGGCCAGAGCGCCAAAATCGCGATGGGCGGCGACGGTGCCTTGGGTGGCGGCGATGCGCAAGGCTTGCTTGAGTGCCGCTTCGAGTTTGTCGAGCAACTGGTTGATACGGGCTTGCAGGCGAGGGTTTTCGTGCACCAGGGCGTCACCGACCAGTACCCGCGTCATCCCCCGGTTGCGTTCGGCAAAACCGAGCAGCAAAGAAAGCATCAATTCGACCTGACGCAAGCCGTCTTCTTCTTCGCCTGTGATCTGATTGATGATGCCGAACAGGCTCTGCTCGATGAAGTCGATCAGGCCTTCAAACATCTGAGCCTTGCTGGCGAAGTGACGGTAGAGCGCTGCCTCGGAGCAGGCTAGTTGGCCAGCCAGGGCCGCAGTGGTGACCTTGTCGCCGGCGGGGGCTTCCAGCATGGTGGCCAGGGTCTGCAGAATCTGTAGCCGACGTTCGCCCGGTTTGCCTGCCATGGCATCTCCTTTTCGGTTTTTAGCGCGGAATTATAGTCGACCGTAAAGGCGTGGCAGTTGGCACACCGAAGGGAGTTTGACGTCCACGTAGGCGGGTTGTCGGGTGCCGCGACTGATCAAGACGGTGGCCATGCCCAGTCGCTTGGCGGTTAGCAGGTTGGGCAGGGTGTCTTCGACCATGATGCAACACCGTGGGTCGAGGCGTTCAGCGTGTAGCAGGGTGCGAAAACCGGCGACCATGGGTTTGGGTTGAAATTTGATGTTTTCCACGCTGTAGACCGCGTCAAAGTAACGAGCCAGCCCTGTCAGAGCGAGGACGGCATCAGTGTAGCGGCGTGGTGCATTGGAGAAAATCAGCTTGCGGCCGGGTAGGCGCTTCAAGGCGTGCCGCAGCGGTTTCTCAAAAACCAGCAGGCGGGCCAGATCGGGAAAATGGTGTGTTTCGCGCAGGAAATGATGCGGATCGGTGCCGTGATGGCGCATCAGGCCAAGCAGCGTGGCGCCGTAGCGCTGCCAGTAGTCTTGGCGAATGCGGCTGGCGGCGTCTTCGTCTAGCCCCAGTTGCTGTGCAATGTACGCCGTCATGGCACGATTGATGTGCGGAAAAATATGCGGCGTGGCGTTATGTAGCGTGTTGTCGAGATCAAACAACCAAGTCCGCGTTGCCACGGGGTGGCCAACGCCCGCCGCGGGGTGCCCATGGTGGGCGCCGGTGGCGGCGGGTGCTTGATTCATGCCTGGTAGGCTCAGTGCGACTTGATCATCGTGCCGACGCCGTGGTCGGTGAGGATTTCCAGCAGCAGCGCATGTTCGACGCGGCCATCGATGATGTGAACGCCCTTGACGCCATTGCGTGCGGCATCGAGCGCCGAGCCGATTTTGGGGAGCATGCCGCCGGACAGCGTGCCGTCGGCTACCATTTCGTCAATTTCCTTGGGCGTGATGCCGGTGATCAGGTTGCCGGCCTTGTCGAGCACGCCCGGCGTATTGGTCAGCAGCACCAGCTTCTCGGCCTTGAGCACTTCGGCGATCTTGCCGGCGACGACGTCGGCGTTGATGTTGTAGGTCTCGCCATCCTTACCCACCCCAATCGGTGCGATGACCGGAATGAAGGCGCCTTTGTCAAGGTGCTCGATCAATGATGGGTCGATTGCGGTAATTTCACCCACTTGGCCGACGTCAATCAGATCGCCAGGATTGTCCTTGTTAGCTAGCATCAGTTTTCTTGCACGAATGCAGTTGCCGTCCTTGCCGGTCAGGCCGACGGCCTTGCCGCCATGCTGGTTGATCAGGTTGACGATGTCCTTGTTGACCTGGCCGCCGAGGACCATTTCGACGACTTCCATGGTTTCCGCATCGGTGACACGCATGCCCTGGATAAACTCGCCCTTCTTGCCGACGCGGGCCAGCAGGCTCTCGATCTGCGGCCCGCCGCCATGGACGACGACGATGTTGAAGCCGATCAGTTCGAGCAGCACGACGTCGCGGGCGAAACAGTTCTTCAGGTGTTCGTCGGTCATCGCGTTGCCGCCGTACTTGACGACGATGGTCTTGCCGTGGAAACGCTTGATGTAGGGCAGGGCTTCGGCGAGGACGGCGGCCTTGGTGCCGGGGGCGAGGTTTTCGATGGACATGACGGGCTCCAGTAGGGATCGACGCGGATTGTACAAAGAAAAAGGCTGGCACGGGGCCAGCTCTTGGCTGCCTGCCGGGCGGCTCATGGCGCCATCAGGGGCTTGCCTGGACAGGCGAGGCGCTTGAACGGCATTGTTGGCGGCGCGTCTACAGGCTTGCTCAAATGCCCCGTTGGCGACTGCCGAGCAGCCGGATGGCATCGCGGTTGCTCCACGAGAAGCAGCGCTCGGCAGCCGCTGGCCAGGGCAGCCAGGCGTGGGCGCGGTGCTCGTCGGGGGCGATGATGACGGCGACCCGTTCAGGTAATTCGAGGGCGAAAACATGCTCGGTATTGTGGGTGACGCCGGGTCCGTAGCGCTCGCGCCAGGCGGCGAAGATCTCGTAGTGGTTTTCGATGCGCCAGTCGCTGAGCGCGTACTGGCGGCAGTCGATGCCAGTTTCTTCGAGGACTTCACGCTGAGCGGTGAGCGCTGGCGTTTCGTCGCCCTCGCGGCTGCCGGTGACCGATTGCCACAGCCCGGGTTGGCGGGCGCGTTCAAGCAGCAGGACGTCGCCTGCGCGCGTGTGGATGACGACGAGAACCGAGTGGGGTTGCTTGTACGCCATCAGGGCGCGGGCCAGCGCGGGATGTCACGGACGGGGGTGTCGAGACAGATGCATAGTGGCAAGTCGTCCTGGGCCCGGGCTTCACAGGCGGCGTGCAGGACGTCGATGAAGATGGCGAATTCGTCGGGCTGTTGACGGGCGTACCCGGACAGACCGCAGAGGCAGATGGTTGCCGGCGTGGTGGGGGCGCTGAGACAGTCGTACAGCGCATCGAAATTGGCGCCATACCACGTCGGGAACGCGAGTGCCGCGCCGATCTGCTGTAGCAAGCTGCGGGTTTTCATGCATTGTCCCAGGTCGACCGTGACATCGGCCTGCGGCGGCGTTCCGCTGAATTGGAAGATGCCGTGTGTGGCAGCGCCGCTCATGGGGTCTCCTGGATCCGACGGAAGGATTGGTAGTGGTCTTCCGTGTAGTAGTACTCGGCCGCTTTGCCGGCGACGATGCGGCGCGGGCCGCGATCTTTGCGGCCGGGTGTCTTGACCGTGTATTCGCGGTAGTAGCCGCGGGGCTCGATGGGCAGCAGCTTCTCGAAATTGTTGAAGACGATGCCGTCGCGCGGGTAGGGGAAAGGGCCGCCTTGCTTGATCAGCGCCAGGGTTTCCCGAGCCTCGGGTGGGAGACGCGTGACGCTGATGTGCGCTTGGTTGCTGCTGCTGTTCCAGAAGGCAAAAGCGCTTCCGATCGCCAGCAGCAGGACGATCAGGAAGCGCTGGATATTGCGCACGATGGCTTAGCCCGGGCTGACTTCGACCTGGGTCTCGACCTTCTGGCGCAGGCGAACATGTAATTCGCGCAGTTGTTTCTCGTCGACCGCAGAGGGGGCGTCAGTCAGCAGACACTGGGCGCGCTGAGTTTTCGGGAAGGCGATCACGTCGCGGATCGATTCGGCACCAGTCATCATGGTGACGATGCGGTCGAGACCAAAAGCCAGGCCGCCGTGCGGCGGGGCGCCGTACTTCAGCGCGTCGAGCAGGAAGCCGAACTTGGCCTGCTGCTCTTCCGGGCCGATGTTGAGGGCGCTGAACACCTTTTCCTGCACATCGGAACGGTGGATACGCACCGAGCCGCCGCCCAGTTCCCAGCCGTTTAGCGCCAGGTCGTAGGCCTTGGCCAGGCACTTGCCGGGATCGCTGGTTAGCAGGTCGAGATGCTCGTCCTTGGGGCTGGTGAACGGATGGTGGCAGGCGGTCCAGCGCTTCGATTCGTCGTCGTATTCGAACATCGGGAAGTCGATGACCCACAGCGGTGCCCATTTTGCGCCGGTGACGAAGCCCTTTTCATGGCCGATTTTGATGCGCAGCGCGCCGAGGGCGTCGTTGACGATCTTGGCCTTGTCGGCGCCGAAGAAGATCAGGTCGCCGGACTGGGCGCCGGTACGCTCGATGACGGCCTTCAGCGAGGCTTCAGAGAGGTTCTTGACGATCGGCGACTGCAGGCCGGTTTCGTTGATCTGGCTGGCGTCATTGACCTTGATGTAGGCCAGGCCCTTGGCGCCGTAGATGCCGACGAACTGGGTGTAGGCGTCGATCTCGCCGCGGGTCAACGTGGCGCCGCCCGGAATGCGCATGGCGGCAATGCGACCGCCTTCGCTGTTGGCGACGCCAGCGAAGACCTTGAAGGCGACGTCCTTGAAGGCGTCGGTGACTTCGGTCAGCTCAAGGGTGACACGCAGGTCCGGCTTGTCGGAGCCGAAGCGGTGCATGGCTTCGGCGTAGGTCATGCGCGGGAAGTCCGGCAGATCAACGTTAATCGCTTCCTTGAATACCGTGCGGATCAGCTTTTCCATCAGGGCAGTGATCTCGTCCTCGCTCATGAACGAGGTTTCGATATCGACCTGGGTGAATTCCGGCTGGCGGTCGGCGCGCAGGTCTTCGTCGCGGAAGCACTTGACGATCTGGTAGTAGCGGTCAAAGCCGGCGACCATCAGCAGCTGCTTGAACAGTTGCGGCGATTGCGGCAGCGCGAAGAACTGGCCCGGGTGGACGCGCGACGGGACGAGGTAGTCGCGGGCGCCTTCCGGGGTCGACTTGGTCAGCATGGGCGTTTCGATGTCGACAAAGCCACTGTCGTCGAGGAAGCGGCGGAAGGCGCGCGCCGTTTTGTAGCGCAGCATCAGGTTGTTCTGCATCTGCGGCCGGCGCAGATCGATGACGCGATGGGTCAGGCGGACGTTCTCGGAGAGGTTTTCCTCGTCGAGTTGGAAGGGTGGGGTGACCGAGGGATTCAGTACCTCGATGTCATGGCAGAGAATTTCGATCTCGCCGGACGCCAGGTTGGCATTGGTTGTGCCGGCCGGGCGCGGACGCACTTTGCCGGTGATTTTCAGGCAAAACTCGTTACGCACCGATTCGGCGATTTTGAAAGTCTCGGCGCGGTCTGGGTCGCAGACCACCTGAGCCAGGCCTTCGCGATCGCGCAGGTCGATGAAAATAACGCCGCCATGGTCGCGCCGACGATGGGCCCAGCCACACAGGGTAACGATTTGCCCGTCGAGGGCGGCATTAAGTTGTCCGCAATAATGAGTACGCATGAAAATTCCGTGGGGTTGCTTTGTTAGGTATTGGTGACGACACGCGGGTGCGTCGGCGGGGCGACGACGCCCATCGAGATGATGTACTTGAGCGCTTCGTCAACGGTCATGTCGAGTTCAATGACGTCGCGGGCCGGCATCATCAGGAAAAAGCCAGAGGTCGGGTTGGGGGTGGTTGGTACGTAAATGCTGACGTAGGCACCTTCCAGATGGTTGCGGATGTCGCCGCCTGGCTGACCGGTCAGAAAGGCAATTGTCCAGCTTCCCTGGCGTGGGTACTGGACCAATAGCGCTTTTCGGAAGGCGTTGCCGTTCGGGGCGAAAAGGGTGTCGGAGACTTGCTTGACCCCTTTGTATACCGAATTGACCACGGGAATGCGGGATAGCAGTTGATCCCACCAACCGACCAGTTTCTGGCCGATGAAGTTGGCGGCGAGCAGACCAGTGACCAGAACGATCACCAGGGTGAGCAGCGCACCAGCACCGGGAATGGCAAAACCGAACAGATTTTGCGGGTGGAGTGCCGTGGGTAGCAGGCGCAGCGACTGATCCAGGGTGCTGACAATGACTGACAGCACCCAGGCGGTGATGACCAGCGGGACCCAGATCAGGAGCCCGGTAATGAAATAGCGTTTGATCAGTTGGCCACGCACGACGAGCAGCTTCCTTCCCCGGTCTGGCAGGGGGGCGGGGCGGCGGCTTTGGTGCTGCCTTTGAAATCGGTGGCGTACCAGCCACTCCCCTTCAATTGGAAACCGGCAGCAGAGAGCAGCTTGCCATAGGTGGTCTGGCCGCAAGATGGGCAGGCCGCGATGGGGGCATCGCTCATCTTCTGCAAATGCTCCTTCTGGAAGCCGCAGGAGTCACAGCGATATTCGTAGATCGGCATGGGATTCCTCCAAAACCTGAAATTATAAACGAGAGATGGTCTGCCTAATATCGGGGCATGGCCCGATATTTCAATACATCAGCCCCAGATAATAGGCTGTCAGTTCTTTTCCCCAGAGGAGGGCGATTACACCGGCGGCGGCCAAGTAGGGCCCGAAGGGCATGGGAGCGCTGCTACCGTGGCGACGGGCAAGGATCAATGTCATGCCGACGATGGCCCCCACGATGGACGAGAGCAGGATGATGGCCGGCAGCATGGACCAGCCGAGCCAGGCGCCGAGCGCTGCCAGCAGTTTGAAGTCGCCAAAGCCCATGCCCTCCTTGCCTGTGGCAAGCTTGAACAGCCAGAACACGCTCCAAAGTGACAAATAGCCCAGCATGGCACCAACCACGGCGGTGTCGATCGTCACAAAGGTGTGATCAAGGTTGACCAGCAGGCCGAGCCAGAGCAAAGGTAAGGTGATGCTGTCAGGGAGTAATTGCGTATCGAGATCGATGAAGGACAGGGCAATCAGTGCCCAGAGCAACAACAGGGCGGCAGCGGCTTGTGCGGTGGGACCGAAATGCCAGACCGCAAAGGCGCTGCACACGCCGGTGAGGATTTCGATGGTGGGATAGCGTGCCGAGATCGCCTGCCCGCAACCCGAGCATTTGCCACGCAACAGCAGATAACTGAGGACCGGAATGTTTTCGGTGGCCGTGATGGCGTGACCACAACTTGGGCAACGAGAGCGCGGAGTTGCCAAACCCAGGGTGTTGTTTACGGTCGACGGTGTTTCACCGCGTAATTCTGCGCACTGGGCATGCCAGTCACGTTCCATGATTTTGGGCAGGCGATGGATGACGACATTGAGAAAGCTGCCGATGCACAGGCCCAGTAAACCGGCGAGCAGGGTGAGGATGGCGATTGATTCAGGTAGCATCAGACGACCGAGCCCATCTTGAAAATAGGCAGGTACATGGCGACCACCATGCCGCCAATCAAGGTGCCGAGCACGACCATGATCAGCGGCTCCATCAGGCTGGACATGCCCTCCACGGCATCATCGACTTCTGCTTCAAAAAAGTCGGCCACTTTGGACAGCATGGCGTCCAGGGCACCGGACTCTTCGCCAATGGCCACCATTTGGGTGACCATGTTGGGAAAGAGATTGACGTTCTGCATCGAGGTGGTCAGGTTGCTGCCGGTCGACACTTCGTTCTGGATCTGGCGGGTGGCCAGTTTGTAGACATGGTTGCCAGCGGCACCACCCACCGAATCAAGTGCCTCAACCAGCGGCACGCCAGCAGCAAACATCGTGGCCAGGGTGCGTGTCCAGCGGGCAATGACGGCCTTGCGGATGATTTCGCCAAAAATTGGCAGGCGGAGCAGCAGACGGTCCATGGCCATCTGTACTTTTTCCGACCGTTTCCAGCTTTCCAGGAAAAAATAGAGGCCGCCGCCGATGCTGCCAAAAATGGCCCACCACCAGGCGACAAAAAAGTCGGAAATGGCGATGACCAGCAAGGTTGGGGCGGGCAAATCGGCGCCGAAGCTCTTGAACACATCCTTGAAAGCGGGGATGACGAAAATCATGATCACGGCCGTAATGATGAAGGCGACGACCAGCACGGCAATGGGGTAGAACAGGGCAGACTTGATCTTGCCCTTGATGGCGAGGATTTTTTCCTTGTAAGTCGCCAGGCGATCCAGCAGAGAGTCCAGGATGCCGGCCTGCTCACCGGCCGAAACCAAGTTGCAATACAGGGCATCGAAATGCAAAGGGTACTTGCGGAAAGCTTGAGACAAGGAGCTACCGGTTTCGACATCGGCCTTGATGTCGAGCAGTAATTTGCCCACCGAGGGGTTGGTGTGGCCGCGACCGACGATATCGAAGGCTTGCAGGAGCGGCACGCCGGATTTCATCATGGTCGCTAGTTGGCGGGTGAACAGACTGATGTCTTTGTCGGTGATTTTTTTCCCACCGCCCGTGCGCAGTTTCTTGATCTTGACTTTGCTGATGCCCTGGCGGCGGAGGTTGGAGTTGACCACAGCGGCCGAAGCTGCACGCATTTCACCGCGCACCGTTCGGCCGTCACGGTTCTGACCCTCCCACTGGAAGGCGGATTCCTTGACGCCGGTGTTCTTGGATTTTTGGGCGCTAGCCATGTGTCCTGGTCTTTCTCGCTTAAATGTTGGTGGTGCTCAGCACTTCGTCGAGCGAGGTCAATCCTTGTCTGACTTTACGCAGACCGGATTCACGCAGGTCCTTGACCCCCTCCTCCTTGGCCTGTTTGGCGAGGTCGAGGGCGGTGGCTCCGCTCATGATCAGGCGTTGCATGGCTTCTGACACCGGCATCACCTGATAGATGCCGACCCGACCTTTGTAGCCCGAGCCCTTGCACCGATCACAACTGCCGGGGCCATACAGTGTCCAACTGCCGTCGATCTCGGCGGCCTTGAAGCCGGCGTCGAGCAAGGCTTGTTCGGGAACGCTGATCGGCTGCTTGCAGGTGCACAAGCGACGGGCCAGGCGCTGGGCGGTGATGAGCAGGATGCTGGATGCGATATTGAAGGTTGGCACGCCCATGTTCATCAGGCGCGTCAGTGTCTGTGGGGCATCGTTGGTGTGCAGCGTGGAGAGCACCATGTGGCCGGTCTGGGCGGCTTTGATGGCAATCTCGGCCGTCTCGATGTCGCGGATTTCGCCGACCATGATGATGTCCGGATCTTGGCGGAGAAAAGCCTTTAGCGCGACAGGAAAGGTCAGTCCGGCCCGGTCGTCGACATTCACCTGGTTGACGCCAGGCAGATTGATTTCAGCGGGGTCTTCGGCGGTCGAGATATTGACGCCATCCTTGTTCAGGATGTTGAGACAGGTGTACAGCGACACGGTTTTGCCCGAGCCGGTTGGGCCTGTGACCAGCACCATGCCATAGGGGCGGCTGACCGCATCCATCAGGGCGGCTTGTTGTTCTGGCTCGTAACCCAGCGCTTCGATACCGAGCGTGGCAGAGGTGGGGTCGAGAATACGCAGAACGATTTTTTCGCCTTGCAGGGTCGGCAAGGTGCTGACCCGGAAGTCGATGGCCCGTGACTTCGAGAGGACCAGGCGCATCCGGCCGTCTTGTGGCACGCGCTTCTCGGCAATGTTCAGTTTGGAAATGACCTTGATTCGCGAAGCGATTTTTTCCTTGATGGCCAGCGGCGGCGAGGCGACTTCGCGCAGGATGCCATCAACTCGGAAGCGGATACGGTAATTTTTCTCGTAGGGTTCGAAATGAATGTCCGAGGCGCCGTCGTTGATCGCATCGAGCAGAATTTTCTGAATGAATTTGACGACCGGGGCGTCATCGATTTCCTGCCCGGCCTGCTCGTCGACTTTGCTTTCTGTTTCCTCATCGAGAAAATCGAGGTTGAGGTCGTCGTTGGTCAGATTCTTCAGGGCTTCCGAGGCCGATTCAGAGTGCTTGGTCACCCAGGGGGCCAACTTGTTCTGTTCGACAACGATGGGGTCCACGGTCAACCCAGTCTGGAAGCGAATTTCGTCCAGAGCGCGGAGATTGGTTGGGTCGGCGATGGCGACGGATAGGCGGTTGCCGCGTCGATTCAGCGGAATGACCCGATGGGTGGCGATCAACTTGCGGTCAATGGCGTCAATCGGAATATGCGCTTCGTCGAAGGCGGCCAGATCGAGCATGGGATAGCCGAAGGTTTCTGAAATGAAGCGTGCCGCGTCGCGGGCGCTCATTTTTTGACTGGCGATTAATTGTTCGATCAGGCTCAGTTTGGCGGCCTGTGCTTGTTGTGCCAGGGTTTCAGCTTCGCTCTCTTTCAGGCGCCCGGCTTGGACCAGTGCCCTGGCCAGGCCACTGAGCGGGGGAGTCTGAGGAGTGGAGGCCATGTATTTCCGTGGGTTCTGGAGGGTGGTCGGGGCGTTTGATGATGCTACGACCCCCATTTTTTGTAAAGGACGCGACTGAACTCAAGAAGATGGTGGGCGGTAGAGGCGGACGGTGACCACGCTGCGATCCTGGGTTTGCAGGATTTCCAGCGCAATATCATTAATTTTCAGGCTGATGCCAGCTTCAGGGATGTCCTGAAAGTAGTCGAGAATCAGACCGTTCAGCGTCTTTGGGCCATCAATCGGCAGGTTGATTTTCAGCATCCGATTGATGTCACGCAATGGGCGGGAGCCTTCAACAATGACGTCGCCGCTGTCCGACCAGTGCAGCGCATGGTCTAGTCCCGGTGTCGAGGTCGTAAAGTCACCGACGAATTCCTCGATGATGTCTTCGAGGGTCAGCAAGCCGAGAATGTCACCGTATTCGTCGATGACGCAGCCAATGCGTTGCTTGTTTTCCTGGAAGAAGGTCAGTTGCGCGAAAACCGGGGTGCCAGCGGGCATGTAATAGGGCGGTTGCACCTGTTCAAGCAAGGCGGCTTCGTTGAATGCCGGGTCGCTCAAACTGGCCAGCAGACGCCGCACCGGCAGAATGCCGACCAGGTGATCAAGCGAGTCGCGGCAAACGGGCAGGCGGCTATGGTGGCTGGTTCGCAACTGGGCGAGGACTTCATCCCAGGGCAGGTCGATGTCGAGAATTTCGATATTGCCGCGTGGCGTCATCATGTCTTCGACAGTGATGTGGTTTAGTTCGAACAGGCTGCTGAGGATGGCGCGATGTTTTTGCGGCATCAGGTGTGATGATTCAAGGACCAGGCTGCGCAACTCTTCGGGCGACAGGCGCTGGGCTTCGGCGTCGGCTTTGGGGGTCAGGCGAAGAATTTTCAATAACCCGCCGGCAAACAGGTTGATGAACCAGACGACCGGATAACAAAAAGAGAGGAGCGGGGTCAGCAGGTAGCCGAGGACCAGGGCCAGGCGGTCGGCGTGGTTGGCACCAATGATTTTCGGTGTGATTTCCGAAAATACCAGAATCGCGAAGGTGACAATGAGGGTGCCAACGCCCAGCGCCCACTTTTCGTCACCGAACAGTTCAATGGCAATGACGCTGACCAACGTGGCCGCTGCCGCATTGACCAGATTGTTGCCAAGCAGGATGACGCCGAGCATCTTGTCAGTACGGCCGAGCAGGGCTAGTGCTTTTTCGGCACCGCGATGGCCTGAGCGGGCGAGGTGGCGCAAACGAAAGCGATTGGCAGCCATCATGGCGGTTTCGCTGAGCGAAAAAAATCCGGAGAGGGCGAGCAGAACGCCCCATGCGGTCAACAGCGTGGAGAGGGGTAAATCGTCCACTTAGACACGCCCAAGGACGATTTCGGCGACAAATCGACTGCCCATGTAGGCCAGAACGAGCAGGGCGAACCCTGCCAGTGTCCAGCGCAGGGCGCGTTTGCCGCGCCAACCCCAAGCGTGTCGGCCGATCAGCAGGATGGCGAAAATGCTCCAGGAGGCAATTGCAAAGACGGTTTTGTGGTCAATACTCAGTGGTTTTCCGAACAGGGCTTCTGAAAACAGCAGGCCACTGCCGACGGCCAGGGTCAATAGTAAAAAACCAAGCAGCAGCATGCGGAACAGCAGTGACTCCATGACCAGCAGGGGCGGCAGACTGGCCAGGCTGCGTTTCATGGTGCGGCGATGCAGGGCATTTTCGGTGAAGCCCATGAAAATGGCGTGCAGGGCGGCTAGCGTCAGCAGGCTGTAGGCCAGCATGGCGGCCAGAAAATGCAGGCGGAAGCCCGTTGCACTGGCATGGGCTACCAGATGATCGTTGGGGAAGAAAATAGGGAGAGCGGCGCAGGAAGCGGCCAGAGGTAAAACCATGGGTTGCATGCCCTCCATGCGGGCCATGAAACTTTCCAGCCAGTAGATGAGTACGGCCAGTGCCATCATCAACGACAGGGCTAGTGCAAAAGAAAAACGCATGCCGGCAGGGGCGAAAAGCGCTGATTGCAAAGCGCTGGCGTGCGCCAGCAAGGCCGCCGCGATGGCGGCCCGTTCCCAGGGGCGCATGGGGCAGGCGACGCATTGATGCTCGGTTTCCCGCCAGCGGGTGTTCCAGAAATGAAAGCCGAGCGCCGCGTATAGCGCGGCAGCGAGAACCTGCGGCAGAAGCTGAATTACAATGTCGGCCATCCGTAAATTCTACTAGAAGCCCATCCGACATGCTCGACAACCTGACGACGCGCCTTGCTCGCGTCATGAAGACGCTCAAGGGCGAAGCCCGCCTGACCGAATCCAATATTGCTGATGCGCTGCGCGAAGTGCGCATGGCCCTGCTCGAGGCTGATGTGGCCTTGCCGGTGGTCAAGGATTTCATTGCTGCGGTGAAGGAAAAGGCGGTTGGACAGGAGGTCATCGCCTCACTCAATCCGGGGCAGGCACTGATTGGTGTGGTGCACGCTGAGCTTACCAAAATCATGGGTGATGCCCATGAAGGCATCAATTTCAATACCCAGCCGCCAGCCATTGTCCTGATGGCGGGTTTGCAGGGGGCTGGCAAGACGACGACGGTCGGTAAGCTAGGTAAGTTCCTGAAGGAGAATCACAAGAAAAAGGTCTTGGTTGTCTCGTGTGACGTTTATCGTCCTGCCGCAATCGAGCAGTTGAAATCGGTTGCGGGACAGGCTGGCGTTGATTTTTTCCCTTCGGCAGTGGGTGAGAGGCCGGAGGCGATTGCCCTGGCGGCCGTTGATTGGGCCAAGCGCCACTATCACGACGTGCTGCTGGTCGATACTGCGGGGCGTCTCGCGGTCGACGAAGCCATGATGAATGAAATCAAACGGTTACATGCGGCAATCAAGCCGATCGAAACCCTGTTTGTGGTCGATGCCATGCTGGGTCAGGATGCAGTCAATACCGCACGGGCTTTTAACGAGGCGCTGCCATTGACGGGTGTGGTGCTGACCAAGTTGGATGGTGATGCACGGGGCGGTGCGGCTTTGTCGGTTCGTCATGTGACTGGCAAGCCAATCAAATTTGCCGGTATGGGCGAAAAGCTGAGCGGTCTCGAGGCCTTCCACCCGGAGCGCATGGCTTCGCGCGTGCTCGGCATGGGCGATGTGTTGTCGCTGATCGAGGAAGCCAAAAAAGGTATCGATGAGGAAAAGGCCTTGGCCTTTGCCAAGAAACTCAAGTCGGGCAAGGGTTTCGATCTCAATGATTTCAAGGCGCAGATTGGCCAGATGCGCAGCATGGGCGGCTTGAGTTCGTTGATGGATAAGTTGCCGGCGCAATTTGCCCACGCGGCAGGACAGTTGCCGGCTGGGGCGGAGAACAAAATCATCGGTCGAGTCGAGGGCATCATTAATTCGATGACACCGGCCGAGCGCGCCAAGCCGGAATTGATCAAGGCCAGCCGCAAGCGTCGTATCGCCATGGGCGCCGGCGTGCAGGTGCAGGAAGTCAATCGCCTGCTCAGCCAGTTTGAACAGACGCAGAAGATGATGAAGCAGTTTTCCAAGGGCGGCATCGGCAAGCTGATGCGCGGCATGAAAGGCATGATGCCCGGTGGAATGGGCGGTTTTGGTCGCTGATCAGCGACCGCTGCGGGCAACTGGCAGGGGCGTTTGAAACTGCCACTGCTGTTGCCAGGCAGCGCGAACCATGTTCGGGTAGTCCGGTTTGCCCAGGCTACCGTTGTAACGACCGAGGGCGCGGTAAAGGTCGCCTTTTTCGATATCCAGGTAGTGGCGCAGGATGGTGCAGCCGTAGCGTAGGTTGGTACGTAAATCGAACAAGCTGTCTTGCGGTCGACCGAGTAATTTCACCCAAAACGGCATGACCTGCATGTAGCCACGGGCGCCGGCTGACGAGACGGCGTATTTGCGAAAGCCGGATTCCACCTGGATCAGGCCGAGCACCAGTTGCGGGTCGAGCCCGGCTCGCGTCGCTTCGTAGTGAATGCTGCGCAGCAGGTCCAGGCGGTAATCGCGATTCTTGATCCGCCGGGCTAGGCGGTCCGACATGGCGCTTAGCCAGTCGGTCGCTTCGAGCGGCGATTTGAATGAGCTGACTGGCGGGCGGCTGTCCGATACGGCTTCATGCAAAGCAGCCTGTACGCTGGCCGACAGGGGCTCGTACTGCTGGGCACCGGCATAGGCGCCAGCAGCCCCGCACAAAAGCAGGGCTGCGAGAGCGTGTCTTATAACTCGGCGCACAGCTTGGCTTGCAACTCGGCCAGGATGTCGGCCTGCGCCAGTAGCGTTGCCTCGGTGTCGCGTCGGCCCTTGTATTCAACCTGACCATCCTTCAGGCCGCGCTCACCAATCACAACGCGATGCGGGATGCCGATCAACTCCATATCAGCAAACATCACGCCTGGCCGTTCATTGCGGTCATCGAGCACGACATCGACGCCTGCATGCTTGAGGTCGGCATAAAGCTGGTCGGCGGCCTGCTTGACCGCTTCGCTCTTGTGGTAGCCCATGGGGACGATGCAGACAGCAAAGGGGGCGATGGCGGCGGGCAGGATGATGCCCTTGTCGTCGTTTCCTTGCTCGATGGCGGCGCCGACGATGCGCGATACGCCAATCCCATAGCAGCCCATTTCCATGATCTGGCTCTTGCCATTTTCATCAAGGAAGGCGCAGCCCAGTGCCTGAGCGTATTTGGTCCGCAACTGGAAAATATGACCAACCTCAATCCCGCGACAGATTTCCAGCGTGCCCTTGCCGTCCGGTGACGGATCGCCGGCGACGACGTCGCGGATGTCGAAGACTTCCGGTTCCGGCAGATCGCGGCCGAAATTGACGCCAGTCAAGTGGAAGCCGGCTTGATTGGCGCCGCAGATAAAATCGCTCATCGCCGCGACGCTGCGGTCGGCAAAAATGGCCACTTTTTCGCGGTCGACCGCAACCGGGCCGATAAAACCGGGAATGCAGCCGAGGTGTTCTTGAACTTCGCCGTCGGTGGCAAAGCGGAAGGTGCCGAGGGCGGCGATCTTGCCAGCCTTGATCTCGTTCATCTCGTGGTCGGCGCGCAATAGCAGCAAGGCGAACTTCTGGCCACCATCGTCCTGTTCGCTGACGACGGCGATGGTTTTGACAATTTTTGTGGCGTCGACCGCCAGAAAGGCCGCGACATCGCTGCAGGCCATCTTGCCCGGCGTCGCAACCTTCTCCATGGCCTGACCGGCGGCGGCGCGAGGCGTCGCCGGCGCAAGCGCCTCGGCCAGTTCGACGTTGGCCGCGTAATCGGAATCCGGGCAGAAGGCGATATCGTCTTCGCCGGAGTCAGCAAGTACGTGGAATTCGTGTGAGCCGTCGCCGCCAATCGAGCCGGTGTCAGCAGCCACGGCGCGGAATTTCAGGCCGAGGCGGCTGAAGATGCGGCTGTAGGTGGCGTACATGTTGCTGTATTCACGCACCAGATCGTCGAAGGAGGTGTGGAAGGAGTAGCCGTCCTTCATCAGGAATTCGCGGCCACGCATGACGCCGAAGCGCGGGCGAATCTCGTCGCGGAACTTGGTCTGAATCTGGTAGAGGTGGATGGGCAGTTGGCGGTAGCTCTTGACGTCGCGGCGCACCACGTCAGTGATGACTTCCTCGTGTGTCGGGCCAATGACAAAATCGCGCTGGTGACGATCCTTGAAGCGAAGCAGTTCCGGCCCGTAGCCGGGACCGCGCCCGGACTCTTCCCATAGTTCGAATGGTTGCACTGCCGGCATTAGCAGTTCCAGCGCGCCAGCCGCATTCATTTCCTCGCGGACGATGTTTTCGACCTTGCGCAACACCCGCAAGCCAATCGGCATCCAGGTGTAAATGCCGGCCGCGGCGCGCTTGATATAACCGGCGCGCAGCATCATTTTCTGGCTGATCACCTCGGCATCGGCCGGGGCTTCCTTGAGAGTGGTGAAGAAAAACTGCGAAGTACGCATGGGATGCTCTTGAATTCGTTACAAAAGCGGAATTTTACACGGCAGGCGTTCTTTGCACGTAGGCGGTCTTTGTGAAAGAATCCGGCCAACCAATTATTTTTTGCAGGATATTTATGCTCGACCGCGAAGGCTATCGCCCGAACGTCGGCATCATTCTTTGTAACGCCAAAAACGAGGTTTTCTGGGGCAAGCGCATACGTGAGCATTCCTGGCAGTTCCCACAAGGTGGCATCAAGCGCGGCGAAACGCCCGAAGAAGCGATGTACCGGGAACTACATGAAGAAGTCGGGCTGCGGCCCGAGCACGTGCGCATTCTCGGACGGACCAAAGGCTGGCTGCGTTACGAAGTGCCGAATCAATGGATCAAGCGCGAGTGGCGCGGTTCTTACAAGGGCCAAAAACAAATCTGGTTCCTCCTGCGCCTGGTGGGCCGGGATAGTGACGTCTGTCTACGGGCGACCAGCAAACCGGAGTTCGATGCTTGGCGATGGAATGAATATTGGGTGCCGCTCGATGCGGTCATCGAATTTAAGCGCAGCGTCTACGAGCAGGCTTTGAGCGAACTGGTTCGCTTTGTCGAGTTGGATCGTCGTGGGATCCGCTACAAGCGGCTGTCCGACGGGGGGGATTTGGCGGATATTTCAGGCGGAGAGGGATCGCAATGACTGGGCGGTGTCTGATGGTGCTTGCGTTGGCGGCCCTGCCGCTGGTCGGGGCGGCGGCTGAGTTTGACGAGGATTACGAGGCTCAGGCTTGGCAAGAGCTTGCGCTCAAGTTGCCACCGCCGCCACGGGCCGAGACCTTGCAATCTTTTTATGTTAGTGCGACGACGGATCATTATTTTTCTATTGATGGTGCGACCCTCTCGACGGGGGCGGATGGCGTGGTTCGCTACGTTCTGGTTGTCGAGACGGCAGGTGGTGCGCGTAACGTGACTTATGAAGGCATGCGCTGCGAAACCCGTGAGCGGCGAGTTTATGCGTCTGGCCGGCGCGATGGTACTTGGTCCAAGGCCAGGAGCAATGCTTGGGTGCGCATTCAGGATGTGGCAACCAATCGTCATCATGCGGCCTTGTTTCTCGAATACCTCTGTCCTGGTGGTGTCATCGTGCGGTCACCTGAATATGCACTGAGCCTTTTGCGACGAGGTGGTTTGCCGATGGGGCGCGACTGGTAATGCTGGACCGATTGATTGTTGAATTCGATCGTGCCTTGCGCACGGTGGCTGCGCCGGCGCGCTTGGTTCGCCCCTTGCCTGGTGGTGAGCAGCCGGAGGCTGCGTTGTCCGAGGAGGAGCGGCGCCATGTGGTCGGTCTGATGCGCGTTAATCATTGCGGCGAGGTTTGTGCGCAGGCGCTTTATCAGGGCCAGGCCCTGACTTCGCGGACGGCAAGTCTGCGTGATGCGTTGTGTGGTGCTGCGGCGCAGGAGGTGGAGCACCTGGCGTGGACGGAGGTGCGAATTCGTGAATTGGGTGGTCGAAAAAGTTTCTTGAATCCGCTGTGGTACCTTGGGGCGTTGTCATTTGGTGTGGCGGCAGGGGCGGTTGGGGATCGCTGGAATTTGGGTTTTCTGGCAGAAACCGAACGGCAGGTTGAGGCGCATCTCGATGGGCATCTGGCCTCGCTGCCCTTGGAGGATGCCCGATCCCGTGCGATTGTCGATCAGATGCGCCTAGATGAAATTGAGCATGCTGAAACGGCTGTCTCTCTGGGGGCGGCTGACTTGCCAACGACAGTGCGTCAGGCGATGAAACTGGCTGCCGGCGTGATGACGCGAGCAGCCTACTACCTCTGACTGGGCTCAGGCCTCGTCGATGATTTCCAGGTCGTGCGTGATGGCTGCAGTCTGCGCCATCATGATCGAGGCGGAGCAATACTTCTCCTTGGATAAGCCAATAGCTCGCTCAACGATCTCGCGTTTGAGATTTTTCCCCTTGACTCGGTAATGGAAATGAATCCGGGTGAAGACCTTCGGGTCGGTTTCGGCGCGTTCTGCTGACAGGGTGACATCGCAGGCGCTAACTTGGTGGCGCCCCTTCTTGAGAATCATGACGACATCGAAGGCGGTGCATCCCCCTGTGCCTGCCAGCAGCATTTCCATCGGGCGAGGGGCTAGATTGCGTCCGCCGGCTTCCGGGGCTCCATCCATCATGGTGCTATGGCCGCTGCCGGTTTCTGCGATAAACGACATTCCTGCATCTTGTCCCAACCACCTGACCGTACATTCCATGTTCTTCTCCTGTGTTTAAGGCGGTGAATTCTAGCGGAAGCCAGAGAGCTGTCCATCTTGCCGGTATTGCTGCGTCGCAGCATTTTTCTTGTGTTGCCCAGTTTGTCTCGGGGGGGGGTTGGTTTTAACCATTATTTATTTAATTTACCAAAAATTAATTTTATTGTTTTATAACAATAACTTATAAAATATAAGTATCGTTAATTTATATAATCAATTGTAATTGTGCGTTGCACAAAATAGTTGTGTTGCGGACGTATTGAGGGGAAAATAGGAACCGTTCGAGTTCTAAGGGTTTTTCTGGAACTCAAAGATTGTCTCCTCCACCCTCCTCCTTTGGTGTGGATTTAACGCGGCTCAGCGAGCCGCGTTTTTTTTGCTCAGAGTAAGGTTGTTGCCATAATCGATTGACAGTGGAGGAGTGCCGGGGTAAACTCCACGGCTTTCTCAAATCTGCGCCCAATTTTTCAGGACGGCACACACATGAAAACGTTTTCCGCCAAGCCACATGAGGTGAAGCGCGAGTGGTTTGTGGTAGACGCCACAGACAAGGTGCTCGGCCGCCTCGCAACCGAAATTGCCCGTCGTCTGCGTGGCAAGCACAAAGCAATCTACACGCCGCACATTGATACTGGTGACTTCATCGTCGTTACCAATGTCGACAAGATTGCCGTGACCGGCAATAAAGCCGAAGACAAAAAATACTACCGTCACTCCGGTTATCCGGGTGGTATTTACGAAACCAATTTCAAGAAGATGCAGCAACGCTTCCCGGGTCGTGCTCTGGAAACTGCCGTTAAGGGCATGCTGCCGAAGGGTCCGCTGGGCTATGCCATGCTGAAGAAGCTTAAGTGCTACGCCGGTGAACAGCATCCGCATACCGCCCAGCAGCCGAAGGCTCTGGAAATCTAAGGGGGCATCATGGCAGAAGCTTATTTTTACGGTACTGGTCGTCGCAAAAGCGCCGTCGCTCGTGTTTTCATGAAGCGCGGCAATGGTGCGATTGTGGTCAATGGCAAGCCGATTGATCAATTTTTCTCTCGCGAAACCGGTCGCATGATCGTTCGTCAGCCGCTTGATCTCGTTGAGCAGTTGAACGGGTTTGATATCAAGGTGAACGTTGCTGGTGGTGGCGAGTCTGGTCAGGCGGGCGCAATTCGCCATGGTATTACTCGCGCGCTGATCGAGTACGATGCAGCACTCAAGCCGGCACTGTCCAAAGCAGGTTTCGTAACCCGCGATGCGCGTGAAGTCGAGCGTAAAAAGGTTGGCTTCCACAAAGCACGTCGCCGGAAGCAGTTCTCGAAGCGTTAATATTGCTTTATCAAAAGCCGCCGAAAGGCGGCTTTTTGCATTTGTGCGCCCAGCATGGGCGCACTCCTGCGGGTGCAAGTCCTGCTGGAAGTTGATCACGACGAACGAAGAGAAGCGCAACTGCATTAAGGTGACTGAGTGTGGAGAGGGAGCGCGGATATGAGCTGCGAGGAAGTGAAAATGGTATTGACCATCGCCTACTTTGACAGACTCAGGGTGCCCCGGTTCTCATGACCTCAACTTCTCGAACCGCCCGGTGCGGACCCGCATGCCGGGTGTGTGGCAGGGGCGCAGCTATAATGGCTGTCCCCTATGCCGATTTGGTTCGCTAACTGGATATCGTTGCTCATGGTCATGCCCGCAGCTTCTTTGAGGCTGAAGAAATTTCGTCGCAGGTTTGGCGGTGTCACGTCGCCAGTGGTGGTGCGTCGTTATCGGGCGTGGCATCTGGTATTGCTCGCTTCTGTTGTGCTCCTGTTGCTGTTAATGAGCTATTCGCAGCACACCGTGGGTGATCATCAGGAAGCCGTTGTTCTTCAGTTGGCGGTTCAGGCGCAGGAATTGAAGGCATTGCGGACACAGGCAGAGGCAGGGGTTAGTGCTTTAAGTATTGAACGTGCCACTCAGCGCGAGTTATTGGCCAAGGTGCGCCAACTTGAGCAGGAAAACGCTTCGCTGAAGGAGGATCTGTTAATGCTGGAGCGATTGCTGCCAGCAGACAGCAAGGCAGAGGTGTTGAGGGTTGAGCGTTTTGCGGTGAACGAAGAGGGCGCCGGAATTTATCACTATCGTGCTTTGTTTGCCTATTTGCCAGGAAAGTTAAACCGCGTTTTTAGTGGGCGCTACAGACTAATCTTGCGCTATCGCTTGGCTGGCCATGAGGTGAGTAAAGAAGTACCCGATGCATCGGCGGGGGCCGCTGCGGGGCAGTTGGTGTTGAAATATCTGGCTCGTCGCGAAGGGCGGTTTGGGTTGCCAGAGGCTGCTCGGTTGATATCGGCCGAGATTCAGGTGCTTGAGGGGGGGGAGTTGAAAGCCCGTTCGCAGGTATTGATGTAGTCTATCCTTGAGAACTAGGCCACTGCAGGGGAGAGTGAAAGTGTTTGGAAAAAAGACAGAAGCCAAGCCGCAAGGCAGGATCGATAGCTTAATCAGTACCGGCACCGTACTGGAGGGGTGTATTCGTTTCAGTGGTGGCTTGCGTATCGATGGTCAGGTGATCGGTCGTGTAATTGCCCTCGATGCAGCGGCTTCATCGGCAACCTTGATGCTAAGTGACCAGGCTCGTATCGAAGGGGAGGTGCAGGTTGGGCACTTGGTCATGAGCGGCACAATTGTTGGTCCGGTTAGTGTTAAGCAGTCAATCGAAATGCAGGCACGTGCACGGATTGTCGGCGATGTGGAGTATGCATCGATCGAGATGCATCAGGGAGCGGTGATCGAAGGGCGCTTGGTGCACCGACAGGGTGGGGTAGTTGACTCAGCTGAACCGTTAGTGGAACCAATTTCTGTAGTCGACGCCTAATTAGGTGAAAGTGTTTTTTGGCGATAACGCGTTAATTTGGAGAAGTGATGAGTACTGATATGCAAGCGGCTGTCCCCTTGGTGTTCACGGATAATGCAGCCAACAAGGTGAAGGAGTTGATCGAGGAAGAGGGTAATCCGGCGCTGAAGTTGCGGGTTTTTGTAACGGGCGGCGGATGTTCCGGCTTCCAGTATGGATTCACCTTTGACGAGGAAGTCGCCGACGACGACACCACAATGGAAAAAAATGGCGTGTCGTTGCTGATTGACCCCATGAGTTACCAGTATTTGGTCGGTGCTGAAATTGATTACAGCGAAGGTCTCGAAGGGTCGCAGTTTGTTATCCGAAACCCCAACGCGACATCAACTTGCGGCTGCGGATCTTCTTTCTCGGCCTGACTTCAATCTCCATGGGGAGAGTGCTCCATGCCGAGAGGTTGGAGCCTCTTATTCCCCGGTTCTGTCTTTTTTTCAGCAGCCAATAAACCGCGTACTGTCTTGAGAAATCGTCGGTAGCTGCCGACCTGTCTGCAGAAGGGAATATTGCAGAACCGCAGTGGCGGCGACCTGCTCGAGCGAGCCTTCCACACGTGGAAGTTAGAGTTAGACGCGATTGCAATACTTTGCGCATTCGCAATGCGCACAAACGCTGCTTGTTCTTGAGTCTTGAGCGCGGAATGGGAAAAATCGGTTATGACCGAATGTCACAGCTGTTGAAGGTTGTGGCCCGCCCGAGAGGATGAATCTGGGCACTGGGAGGAGCATATCTCTGTTGGCGGACTGTCGGCAAGTGCCGGGAGCTACTTTCCGCCGCCGGTGAAAGGCGTGCCCATCCCAAAGAAGTCTGGCGGGGTTCGCATGCTGGGAGTGCCGACGGTGGCAGACAGGGTGGCGCAAACGGTGGTCAAGCAACTGCTGGAACCGGCTGTCATTGACCGGCATTATGGAGCCACCGATGATCGGCGTAATGGAGCCAGTTTAAAGAGGTAAAAACGGGCTAAATCGGGGCTTAAAGCGAGGTGGATTTTACCTGTTTTTGAGGGGCTGATTTTG
>Ga0209066_10000812_pt1 | contig 44155 bp, 34 predicted proteins | sample All_14_2_FD_187198 | JGI IMG/M metagenome (GOLD analysis project Ga0209066, IMG submission 187198) | Freshwater microbial communities in response to fracking from Pennsylvania, USA - Allegheny Zone_MetaG_DW_15 (SPAdes) (version 2) ... | reverse complement strand
AAGGTGATACGACCCTTGGTCAGATCATACGGCGTCATTTCCACATCGACACGATCGCCGACCATGACGCGAATCCGGAATTTGCGCATTTTGCCCGCTGTGTGGGCGATGATCTCGTGACCGTTCTCAAGCTGCACGCGAAACATCGCGTTGGGCAGCTTTTCCGTAACGGAACCCGAAAACTCAATCAGTTCTTCTTTCGACATAGTCCTCGACTTGGCTGAAGGAATGCGTGCGGGAACGGCCGCCTGCCCCGCACGCGACCACGCGTCATATGAACCCAAATCCCCGGAAAAGCAAGCCGGTCGGGTCGGCAGCAAGCACAAACCACTTCTCTGACCATCCTGCTGGCGTCTCCCGCCCTGTCCCACACCCGCCCTTGAATTGGCTTACAGAGCTGAGGAATACGAAATTGCTTCATTCGCGAAGCGTTGCGGAGAGTGGCGTGAGCGCTCAACCAAACCGCAAATCAGGGGACGGCCCGCCGAAACCGAAGCTCGCTTCGGCAGCGGACGAGGTTGCACTGAAGGATCGTCAGCGACAGCTGATGGAAATGTTGATGCGCGAGGAAGACCACAGGAAGATGCTCGACGTTCTCGCCAAATGACCATCGAACTGCCGTTCGCGGATATCCTGTCCGAAGCCATTTCCCTGGATTTTGAACGGCGTGGGCTGAAGTTACATATAAGATAGCAAGGCGCGTTCGAGGCGGCCATTGCCCGAGCAGAAAATCTGCTGCGCTACGGCATCACGGATGACCCGTTGACCGTGGCAGTTGCCATTGGCTTCTCGCTATTCAAGATTCGTCATCCCCTGGCCGATGGCAACAAGCGCACAGGTTTCAATGCCATCCGCCTGACCCTGCGCCCTCGGTTGAAGACATCCGATTCTCTATAATTTCCATCACGCCACGATATGGCGGTCTCACTGCGGCTTCCCCCTATTCCAGTGCCTGGGTCAGGTCCGCGATCAGATCGTCCAGATCCTCCACACCGACGGACAGGCGGATCAGCTTGTCATCAATGCCCAGCGCCGCGCGCTGTTCGGCCGGGACGGACGCATGGGTCATGATCGCCGGGTGTTCGATCAGGCTTTCCACCCCGCCCAGGCTTTCCGCCAGGGCGAAAATCTGGCAGCGCTCCAGCATGCGGCGCGCCTCCTCCAGCCCGCCCTTGATGAAGAAGGTGATCATGCCACCAAAGCCGTCCATCTGGCGCTTGGCCAGTTCGTGCTGCGGATGGCTGGCAAGCCCCGGATAGACCACGCGCTCCACCTTCGGATGGGCTTCCAGCCAGGCGGCGATCGCCATGGCGCTTTCGGTATGCTGGCGCATGCGCAAGGCCAGCGTCTTCAGCCCCCGCATGGCCAGGAAACTGTCGAACGGCCCCAGGATCGAGCCCACGGCATTGTGCAGGAAGGCCATTTTCTCGATCAACTCGGGATCGTCGCGCAGCACGGCAATGCCGCCCACCATATCGGAATGGCCGTTCAGATATTTGGTCACCGAATGCACGACGATGTCGAAACCCTGTTCCAGCGGGCGCTGCAGATAGGGCGTGGCAAAGGTGTTGTCGCAGACGCTGATCAACCCGTGCTTCTTCGCCAGGGCCGACAGTGCCGACAGATCCGACAGTTTCAGCAGCGGATTGGTCGGTGTTTCCACCCAGATCATCTTCGTATTCGGCCGGATCGCCGCTTCGACGGCCGCAAGATCGGTCAGATCGACAAAGCTGACCTGCAGCCCCGCCGAACGCTGTCGCACCCGGCTGAACAGCCGTACCGAGCCGCCATACAGATCGTCCATCGCGATGATATGCGAGCCGGCATCCAGCAGTTCCAGCACCGTGCCCATGGCGGCAAGCCCGGACGCGAAGGCATAGCCGCGCGCGCCCGATTCCAGATCGGCGACACAGGCTTCGAAAGCCATGCGCGTCGGGTTCTGGCTGCGCGAATACTCATAGCCCTTATGCACGCCCGGGCTCTGCTGCACATAGGTAGAGGTGGCATAGATCGGCACCATCACCGCCCCGGTGGTGGGATCGGGCGCCTGACCTGCATGAATGGCGCGGGTGGCGAAGCCCTGGCGGTTCGAACCGGAATTGCTCATGAAATTACAACGCCTTCCTGCGCAGATGGTTGATCAGATCGACCTTGGTGATCAGGCCATAGAATGTCGTGTCATCCGCCACGATGGCAACCTTGTCGGCCGCGAACAGCGCCGTCAGATCGGCGATGGACCCCGACGGGGGCAGTTTCTCCAGGGCGGTGGTCATGACCGTTTCCGCCAGGGCCTTGAAACTTGCCCGGCCGCCTTCGACCGCGAACAGGATATCGCTTTCGTCGAGCAGACCGACAATGGCACCGTCCTTCAGCACCGGAAGCTGGGAAATATCGAACATGCGCATGCGTGCGAAGGCGGTTGCCAGCGGCTCGTCGGGGGCGACCGCAATCACCTCCCCCTTATCGGCGCGCCGTGCGATCAGGTCGCGCAGATCACCCTCCCCACCTCGGGTGACCAGCCCCTGATCGGCGAGCCAGGCCTGATCATAGGCCTTGCCCAGATATTTGTTGCCCGTGTCGCAGACAAAGCTGACGACATTCCTGGGCTCGGTCTGGGCACGACAATATTCCAGCGCCGCCCCGATCAACGTGCCGGAGGAGGAACCAGCCAGAATCCCTTCCTTGCGCAGCAATTCGTTGACGGTCGCGAAGGCGGTCGCATCCGACACGGCGATGGCGGCATCGATGATGGACAAATCCAGATTGGCGGGGATGAAATCCTCGCCGATGCCTTCCACCAGCCAGGAACCGGCCTGGGGCATCACGCCGGTATTGATCAGATCCGCCAGGACGGAGCCGACCGGATCGGCCAACACGATCTCCAGCTTCGGGTTTTTTTCCTTCAGGAAGCGGCCGGTGCCCGAGATCGTGCCGCCGGAACCGACGCCCGCCACGAAGGCATCCACCTTGCCATCCATCTGGGCCCAGATTTCCGGCCCTGTCGCCTCGTAATGCGCGCGCGGATTATCCGGATTTTCGAACTGGTTGACATACCAGGCGCCCGGTGTCCGACCGACGATGGACTGCGCCAGATCCTGATAATAGGCGGGATGGCCCTTTTCGACATCGGAGCGGGTGAGAACGATTTCCGCCCCCAGCGCGCGCAGATGCGCCATCTTCTCCGCGCTCATCTTATCGGGCATCACCACGATCAGCTTGTAGCCCTTGAGCGCCGCAACCAGCGCAAGGCCCAGGCCGGTATTGCCCGCCGTAGCCTCCACGATGACACCGCCCGGCTTCAGGCGCCCATCGCGCTCCGCCCCGGCGATCATGGCCCGGCCGATCCGATCCTTGATCGATCCACCCGGGTTCTGGCTTTCCAGTTTCAGGAACAGCCGGCATGGCCCGGTGTCGAGATTCTTGACCTCCACCATCGGCGTATTGCCGATCATGTCGAGCACGGAGGCCAGCGGCGTGGAGACAGCCGATTTCATTAATTTATCCTAATGTTTAGTCTTGCTGCATTGAACTTGGGGCTGTGTAGCTGCCTATGCAAGAGAAGCCAAGCCGGCGCTGTGCAGTTCTCAAGCGACAATCGCAATTTGGTGACATGACACCGAGACCGCGCAATCAGATTGCGGGCTTGATCCTCAATTCCTGTGAATGTAGTATTTTATACAACTTTTAATGAAGGGGGCATGAGATGTCGTTGGCAGAGTTGGCAACATATGGATCCGTTACCCTTATAGTTATAAATGTAATCATAGCCATGCTTGGATGGTTTCTTCCTACCAGATCGCAAACAAAAGCAATCTTCCTGCGCTTCAACGACCCCTCCATTCCAACTACAATTGGACTTCTCGGTACATTTTTAGGCCTGTGGATTGCAGTTAAAGCGCTTCCGACCTTACCACCGCCAAACATAACCGTGGAGCCGGAGACCAACGCCAACCTTTTGACGGCACTGTTTTCAGGTTTGGAAACCGCGCTCATAAGCACCATCTTCGGCTTGATTGCTGCGTTTATATTCAAAATATTTGATGTTCTTACTGGATCATCAGAAGATTTAGACACCCACTTTCAGATATCCAGCGCAGAAGTATTTTCTACTATAAAGAAAAAAATGCAATCATACGACGAGTCAATTATGAAATTACGCCCGCTTGGAGCAGAACATCCATCCGTCCAGGAACTTCAGCGCCTATTAATAACATTGAAGACAAAAATAACGTCCATAAACAATAGAACACCGGATGCAAAAATTATGGATATTCATAAACAGCTACAAACCAAGGTTGATGAAATTCTTTCCGTTATCGACAAAGATGGGAGTGGATATAAAGAATATGGTCAAGCTTTACACAGCTTTATAACAGAAATACTTGACGTCTGCGATGGCCATAAGGAGGTTGGCGAATCCTTGCAGCGCCTCGAAGCTGCGATAAGCCGTTACAGCCAACTTAGTGCCGCGTGAAACCCATGCTGTTACGTTGGGCTGCCAAAAGAAATAGCCCGCATGGCAAAGCCAACTGGGTTTGGGTCAGCATTAGCGACTTAGCGATAGGGCTTGTTGTCGTGCTGGTTGTCGCCACGGGGATACTTCTGTCCAACCGCCTTCCTTCCGGGGACGGGTGCGCAAAGGCGGCCGGCTGGATGATGTCAACGGGCAAATATGCCTCTGTGTCACACCTCCTTCCCGCCAGTGTAGTACAGCAAAGCGGGAACCCAATCTGGGACATTTCACAGAGCCTGTCATTTGATGCAACCACGGGGCTTGGCGGCTTGGACCCAAGCTCCTACCAGGGCATTCAGAAGGTCTGCTTTGAACTGGGCACATTATTTTTCTCTGGAACTAATAGTTCTCCAATAAATTTAAAAGATAATGAGGGACGCGATATAATCATAGATAGCATAGAATTAATTGGACAATCCTCTCAGGACTGGAAAGATATAGATACTTCATTTCAACATTACATCAATGACTTTCCTCCCGACATACAATTCGGCGCAATGTCCTTCAAACACCCCGTTCATGGTGGCACTCTGAGCATAACTGACCATATGTTCCCAACCAATCCAGCTGATCCGGATGTGCAGTTGAAGCGACGCTACGCACTCAATCAACGTCTGTCCGAACGCCGCGCCCAACATGCCCGGGTTGCTTGCACCCAAGCAAATGGACACGCAGCATGGGACCAAAAGCTGCATAGCTACGGGATAGGAGAGAAATCACTGAGCCTTGGGGGCCAGAATTTTGGACCAGCAGCCCCGCGCGTTTTCCTATTTCTGCGCCTTCGTGTAGATGGGAAGCTATGTACCGGTGTAGAGGGCGCATTTCTCGATCGCCCACAAAATTCGACCCCATCCCCCAATACCGCTGGCTTGGAATACAAACCTGCGACCCCGGCAAGTGAAACGCCCGCCCCCCTAGGAACAGCCATGAGACAATAAGGTGTGCCAGCAGCGAACCCGCATACCACTCAAGCTGAAATAACCAATCACCCCGCCTCGGCGGCCTTGGCCCAGCCGCCGCGTTCGTTCTGCTGCCAATAGGTGAGCTTGAGGCCCCCATCCTTCAGCCGCTTCCAGTCGCCGCGTGCGGTCTGCACGGCCTGGGCATCGCGCCCGTCAAACAGGATGCAGGCCAGTTGAAAGGCATCCAGCCCGTCCGCCCCTGCCCCATCCACCAGGAATAGCACATGGGCACCGTTGGGATTCTCCACTTTGTCGGTCAACCAGACCGGCTGGTCGGCCGCATGGCCGTCATCCGACATGCCATGCGGCAAAAAGCCCTGCGGATCGGCACTCCACAGATGCGCATCCAAGGAGGCCACGCGTTCCGGGCTGCCGGCGCGCACAACCGCGCGCCAGCCCCGTCCCAGCGATTTTTCGAGCAGTTCCGGCAACACCTCCTCCAACGTCTTGCGCGTCAGATGGTAGAAGCGGACTTCCGGTCCCGTTGCCACCTGCCCCGGCTCACTCGTAATGGTCGGCGATCAGCCGATCAAGCAGACGCACGCCGAAGCCCGTCCCCCCCTTTGGCGTGATGGCGGAATCGGCCGAGGCCCAGGCCATGCCGGCGATATCGATATGGGCCCAGGCGGTCTTGTCGACGAAGCGTTGCAGGAATTGTGCAGCCGTAATCGAACCGCCCGCACGCGAGCCGACATTCTTCATATCGGCGATGTCGGATTTGATCTGCTTGTCATAGGCCTCGCCCAGGGGCATGCGCCAGACCTTGTCGCCCGAAGCTTCGCCGGCCTTGGACAGATTGGCCGCCAGCGCATCGTCATTGGAAAAGAAGCCGGCATATTCATGGCCCAGCGCAATGATGATGGCACCGGTCAGGGTCGCCAGATCGAGCATGGCCGTTGGCTTGAAGCGGTCCTGCGCGTACCACATCACATCGGCCAGGACGAGGCGGCCTTCCGCATCGGTATTGATCACCTCCACCGTCTGGCCGGACATGGTGGTCACCACGTCACCGGGACGCTGCGCGTTGCCATCGGGCATGTTTTCCACCAGCCCGACGAGGCCCACCACATTTGCCTTGGCCTTGCGCCCGGCAATCGCCTTCATGGCCCCGGCAACGGCACCCGCGCCGCCCATATCCCATTTCATGTCTTCCATGCCGGCGGCCGGCTTGATCGAGATGCCGCCGGTGTCGAAGGTGACACCCTTGCCGATCAGCGCAACCGGGGCCTTGTCCTTGGCGCCGCCCTTCCACTGCATCACAACGATCTGGCTTTCCCGGGTAGAGCCCTGGCCGACCCCCAGAAGCGCGCCCATGCCCAGCTTCTTCATCTGCTTTTCGCCCAGGATTTCGACCTCGACGCCAAGCTCCTCCAGTTCCTTCAGCCGCTCGGCAAAGCTCTCCGGATAGAGCACATTCGGCGGCTCGGACACCAGATCACGGGTGAAGATCACACCGTCCACCACTTTTTCCCGCACGGCGAAGGCCTTTTTGGCCTCGACGGCATGCTCGGTAACGATCACCAGTTTCTTCAGGCTGGGTTTCTGATCCTCGGCCTCTTTCGTGCGATATTTGTCGAAGCGGTAGGAGCGCAACAGCGCGCCTTCCGCCGCGGCAACGGCGAGCGCCCCCAAATCCTTGCCGCCCCGGTCGAACTGGAAAGCGGCATCCTTGGCCCCCGATCCGGCCAGCGTGGACTGAATGGTTCCACCCAGCGCCTCGGCGTCCTGAACGCTCAACCCCTTGCCAATACCGACCAGCAGGGCCAGATCATGCCCGGCCCCACCCAGCCCGTGCAGCAGCAGGGTCTGGTTCTTCTTGCCGGTGAAACGTCCCGCTTTGACCGCACGCGCAACCGCGCCGCCGGTCGCTGCATCAAGCGCCTGCGCGGCCGGGGAGAGCTTTCGCCCCTCCTCCACCACCACCACGAGGGCGGCGGCCTTGGGGTCGAGGCTGTCGGAAAAAGCGATCTTCATGGCAAACATCCTGGCTGAGAGCAGAAGGGGGAGAGGTGATTCCTTCCCAGCAATATAGGAGCCCCAGGCGCTGCTTGCAAAGAGAGGCCGGCAATCGGCCCGCCACGCTACACCGGTTGCCGACTGGGGGTGGCTTGTGCAAATTGGCTAAATCCGTAACCAGGACGCTTCGATGCAGATTTCACTGACCCTGTCGGCCTATCTGATGCGCCAGTACGCCTTCTGGCTATTGGCCATGTTCCTGGCTCTGTCTTCCGTGGTCGCCCTGTTCGACACGATCGAATTGCTGCGCCGGGCCTCCGGCCGCGAGATGGGCACCCTGATCGTGTTGCAGATGGCACTGTTCAAGCTGCCGGAGCTATTGCAGCAGTTGATGCCCTTCGTCGTACTGTTCGCTTCCATCCTGTCGTTCTGGCGCCTGTCCAAGGCCAATGAACTGGTGGTGGCGCGCGCGGCCGGCGTATCGGTCTGGCAATTCCTGCTGCCGGCCCTGCTGGTTGCCTTCCTGGTCGGCATGTTTCAGGTCGCCGTGGTGAACCATCTATCCGCCACGCTGAAAACGCAGTTCGAGCAGCTGGAATCGCGCTATCTCGACCGCGATCAAAGCGCCCTGGCCGTCGGCGAGACTGGCCTGTGGCTGCGCCAGGGTTCGGGGCAGAGCCAACAGGTGATCCATGCCAGATCGGTCGCGGCTAACGGCACCAGGCTGGAAAGCGTGATCGTTTTCCTGTTCGCCCCGCCCGACACGCTGATCCAACGCATCGACGCCGCCACGGCCCGGCTTGAAATCGGGCGCTGGGTGCTGGAACGCGCCTATCTGTCGGAACCCGGCGGGCAGACACGCTATGTCGGTGATTTCACGCTGGCCACGGATTTGACCCTGGAAAAAATCCAGGAGAGCTTCGCTCCGCCGGACACGATCTCCTTCTGGCAATTGCCGGGCTTCATCAATTCGATGGAAAAGGCGGGCTTCAACGCATCCAGCCATCGGCTCCACTATCATACGCTGCTTGCAGTGCCTTTTCTGCTCTGCGCCATGGTGCTGATCGCCGCCTCTTTTTCCCTGAAGATCGGCCGGCGTTCCAGCGCGGGACATCTGGTCGCGGGCGGGGTCGGTGTCGGGTTTCTTTTGTTTTTCCTGTCGAATGTCGTACAAGCGCTGGGGCTGAGCGAGACAATACCGGTATTCCTGGCCGCATGGATGCCCGCCCTGGTCAGCCTGGCCATGGGCCTGACCGCGCTGCTGCACCTGGAAGACGGCTAGACTTCCGGGCCGGTATTTGGACGATGGAACGAAAGGGTGAAATGAGCCAGTTTGATCGCCTTGACCACACCCGGCATGCGTGCCCGACGCGGCGCACCATGCTGCTGTCCGTACTGGCCGGTGCCAGCCTCTGCGCCCTGCCGGCCAAGGCTCAGCAGGCGGTGCTGCGCATCGCCGCCGTGGTAAACAGTGAGATCATCTCGGTCTATGATCTCGACACACGCCTCAGGCTCACCATGCTGAATTCCGGCCTGCAGCCCACACAGGAAAATTTCCGCCGGCTTGCCCCGGATATTCTACGTCAGTTGATCGACGAACGGCTGCGCGTCCAGGAGGCCACCAAGACCGGCGTGTCGGTATCCGACAATGAAGTGACCTCGGAAATGGACGGTATCGGCGCGCGCAACAATATCGGGCCGGGCCAATTGGATTCATTCCTTCAACAGCGCGGCATCGATCCGGCCACGCTGCGCGCCCAGATCAAGGCGAATATCGCCTGGGCCCGTCTGGTAAACCGTAGACTGCGCCGCGATTCGGAGATCGGCGAGGACGAGATCGACCTGGAGCTGGAGCGTCTGAAGCAGAGCCTGGACAAGCCCCAAAACCGCGTGTTCGAGATATCCCTGCCCGTCGACAATATCGAGCGCGAGGCGGATATCCGTCGCGGCGCGGAATCCCTGGTGGCGCAGATCCGCGCGGGCGCGCCCTTCACCGAAGTGGCCCGCACCTTCAGCCAGAGCTCGACCGCGCGGGTTGGCGGCGATCTGGGCTGGCAACCCTCCGGCGCGCTGACCTTCGAAGTGGAAGAAGTGCTGGAGCGGATGCAACCCGGTCAGGTTTCCGATCCGATCCGCACCATGACAGGCTTCGCCATCATCCGCCTGGCGGATCGGCGCCTGATTCAGGCTGTGGACCCGGGACTGGCCCGGCTGGAGCTGGTGCAGGTTTCCGGTACCGGGGATGGCGCTGCCGCCGCCCTGGAAACGCTGCGCGGCCAGGGCAATGACTGCGACGCGCTGGAGGTCGGGGCCGAACAGGTTCAGGGCCTGAATGCCGTCCGGGTGAAGGAAGTGCTGCTGCGCGACCTGCCCCAACAGGTGCGCGACGCCATCGTGAACCTGAAGGCTGGCAGCATCAGCCCAACGATTGCTTTGCCCGATCGTCAGGTCATGCTGGGCATCTGCTCGCGCGAGGATCCGCCGACACCCCTGCCCAGCCGCGATGAAATCCGCGACCGCCTGCAGCGCGAAAGGCTGGACCTGTTGGCCCGGCGCTATCTGCGCGACCTGCGTCAGGCGGCCTTCATCGACATCCGGATGTGAGGTCGGGGATGGACGATGCCCATCCGCTCGTCCTCACCATGGGGGAGCCGGCCGGTGTCGGCGGCGAGTTGACGCTGGACGCCTGGCGCTATCGGCGTGAGCGCCGCTTCCCTGTCTTCGCCGCCCTGGACGATCCGGCCCGGCTGGCTGGCCTGACAGCCGCGCTGGGCTGGGATGTGCCGATCCACGAAATTGAGCGGATTGAGGACGCGGCGGCGGTCTTTGCCGAGGCCCTGCCGGTGCTGCCCGTGCCGCTTGCAGCCCCGGTGCAGCCGGGCAGGCCCGACCCGGCCAACGCGCCCGCTGTGATTGCCAGTATTGAACGTGCCGTGGCGCTGTGCCGGGAAGGCCGGGCCGCCGCCATGGTGACCCAGCCGATTCAGAAATCCAGCCTCTATGCGGCGGGTTTCGCCCATCCCGGCCATACCGAGTTTCTGGCGGAACTCTGCGGCGTTGCCCTGCCGGTGATGATGCTGGCGGTGGAAGGCCTGCTACGTGTGGTGCCGATCACCATCCACGAACCCATCGCAAAGGTGCCGGCGCTGCTGACCCGCGATCTGGTGCAGGCAACCGCGCGCATCACCGCCGACGCGCTGCGCCGGGATTTCGGCATCCCCGCCCCCCGGCTGGTGCTGGCCGGGCTGAACCCGCATGCGGGCGAAGGCGGTTCCATCGGACGGGAGGAGGTGGAGGTGCTGATCCCCGCCGTGACAGCCCTGCGCGCGGAAGGGATCGAGATCACCGGCCCCTTCCCGGCCGACAGCCTGTTTCATGAAGCCGCCCGCGCGCGCTATGACGCAGCGCTTTGCCCAACCCATGATCAGGCCCTTATCCCTTTGAAGACACTGGATTTCTGGAATGGCGTCAATGTGACGCTTGGCCTGCCCATCGCGCGCACCTCCCCCGACCATGGCACCGCGCTCGATCTGGCCGGAACGGGCAAGGCCGATGCGCGCAGCCTGTTCGCCGCCATCGCGCTGGCCGGCCGCATGGCCGAGGCACGCCGGGCGGGCCTGGCATGAGCGACGCACATCTGGATGGCGAAGACCGTGCGGTTGCCGAAGCCATCGCCGCCCTGCCGCCCTTGCGCGTTGCCCTGGCCGATGCCGGCATGCAGGCCAAGAAGTCACTGGGCCAGCATTTTCTGTTCGACCTGAACATCACCAGCCGGATCGCGGGCCTTGCCGGTGACCTGACCCAGGGCACGACCATCGAAATCGGGCCGGGGCCGGGCGGGCTGACCCGCGCGCTGCTGGCCGCCGGGGCACGCAATCTGGTAGCGGTGGAACGCGACGAGCGCGCGACCGCCCTGCTCGCCCCCGTGGCGAAGGCGGCCCAGGGCCGCTTCGACCTGATCGCCGGCGACGCGATGCAGGTGGATTGCGCCACGCTGGGCCCCGCCCCGCGCCGGATCGTCGCCAACCTGCCCTATAATGTCGCCACCCCGCTCTTGGTCGGTTGGCTGAAACAGGCCGCTGCCTTCGACCGGCTGGTGCTGATGTTCCAGAAAGAGGTGGCGGAGCGGATCACCGCCGCCCCCGGCGACGACGCCTTTGGCCGGCTGGCCGTGCTCGCCAACTGGCGCTGCCGCACCGCGATCGCCATGCACCTGCCCGCCCGTGCCTTCACCCCGCCGCCCAAGGTCGATTCCGCCGTGGTGATCCTGATCCCCCGCGATCCCGCACCCACGGATTGCACGCTGGAAGCGCTGGAAAAAGTGACGGCCGCCGCCTTCGGCCAGCGCCGCAAGATGCTGCGCCGCTCCCTCGCCTCGCTGGGGGGCGAAGCCCTGCTGGAAAAGCTCGACATCGACCCCACCCAGCGTGCCGAGGAGCTGGAAATTGCCGATTTCGCCCGGATCGCCAGCGCCATTTCCTGATTGTGCTGTCGCAGCCGGCACGGAAGCAGGGCACGTCCATATCCAGGCTGCAACTTTGCCGCCCCGGCATGGCCCGTTCCCCCGCCGCTTCGCGGTGCCATGCCTCGCGGCTGTTTACGATTTTGCCCATATTGCTTCGTCCCGTCGCGACGCTATAAGCTCCACCCATGGGGGAAACGCACGACAATCCAGCGCTGCTTGAAACTCTGATCGCCGAGGCGAAAGCATCGGGCGGATCGGAGCTGGCCAACTATCAGCTATTCGTTATCGGCCTGTGTGAGGCGCTGGGGCTGGACCGTCCCGCGATGGCGCAGGAGGCCAATGAGCTGAACGACTACGTGTTCGAGCGACGGGTGGACTTCAAGCATCCCGACGGCTCGCGCACGGCTGGGCGCATCGACTGCTACAGGCGCGGGGCGTTCATTCTGGAGGCCAAACAATCGGCCAAGCGCAAGGCGCGCAAATACGATCCCGACCAGTTGAAACTGATGCCGGAAGATGCCTTGCAGCAGAAACCGGGACAGGCCAAGCGCGGCACGCGCGGCTGGGATCAGGTCATGCTGGCCGCGCGCAAGCAGGCGGAAGATTATGCCCGCGCCCTGCCGGTCGAGCATGGCTACCCGCCCTTTCTGCTCGTCGTCGATGTCGGCCATGTCATCGAAATCTATGCGGATTTTTCCGGCCAGGGAAAGAACTACGCGCATTTCCCGGATCGTCAGTCCTATCGCATCGGCATGGATGATCTGCTGGACGCAAAGGTACAAGCCCGGCTGCGGACCATCTGGAACGATCCCCTCTCCCTCGACCCGACACGGATTTCCGCCGAAGTAACGCGCGATATCGCGGAGCGTCTGGCAAAGATCGCCAAGCGGCTGGAAAGCAGGCACGACGCAAAGGACGTGGCGGAATTCCTGATGCGCTGCCTCTTCACCATGTTCGCCGAAGACGTGAAGCTGATCCCCGAGAAGGGCTTCCAGACCCTGCTTGGTCAGATGAAGGACACGCCCCAGCATTTCGCGGTCGCGTTGGAAAGTTTGTGGACCGTGATGGATTCCGGCGGATACGCACCGCATCTGAATGCCACGCTGAAGAAGTTCAACGGCTCGCTGTTCAAGAAGCGGACCGCCCTTCCCCTGGAACGCGACGACATCAACGAGTTGTGGATCGCGGCGGGCAAGGACTGGTCGGATGTCGAGCCGTCGATCTTTGGCACCTTGCTGGAACGCGCGCTTGATCCGCGCGAACGATCCAAGCTCGGCGCGCATTACACGCCGCGCGCCTATGTCGAACGCCTTGTCGTGCCGACCATCATCGAACCACTGCGGGCCGATTGGGAATTGGCGCAGGTCAAGGTCAAGGAACTGCGCGACAAGGGCGACCATGCCGGCGCCTTGAAGGTGGTGAAAACCTATCATCACCAGCTTTGCACGACCCGCGTGCTTGACCCGGCCTGCGGCACGGGCAATTTCCTGTATGTCAGCCTGGAACTGATGAAGCGCCTAGAAGGCGAGGTTCTGGACGCGCTGGACGATCTTGGGGAAGATCAGGTGCGCTTTGCCATGGAAGGCGAAACCGTCAATCCGCGCCAATTCCATGGGCTGGAGCTGAACCAGCGCGCCGTGCCGATTGCCGACCTCGTGCTATGGATCGGCTATCTTAAATGGCAGCTCAAGACATCCGGGCTCACCTCCATCACGGAACCGGTGCTGCATGCCTATGGCACGATCAAACAGCAGGATTCCGTGATCGCCTATGACCGGCAGGAATTGCTGCGGAATGCCGAGGGCAAGCCCTTGTCGCGCTGGGATGGCGTGACCAAAAAGCTGCATCCGATCACGGGCGAGGAAATCCCCGACCCCGATGCGCAGGTGCCGCTCTACACCTATCTGAACCCGCGCCGCGCACCATGGCCGGAGGTCGAATTCATCGTCGGCAATCCGCCTTTTATTGGCGGTGGCATGATGCGTTCCGAACTTGGCGATGGTTATGCTGAGGCTTGCTGGAAAACGCGCCCTGAAGTTCAAGCGAAAGCTGACTTCGTAATGCATTTCTGGGACGAGGCCGCGACGCGCCTGCTTGCCAAGCCGTCCAAGGGCAGGACCAACCCACTGCGGCGCTTCGGATTCATCACCACCAATTCCATCACTCAAACCTTTTCGCGTCGCGTAATCGAGCGTTTCATGAATAGTAGAGAGTCGTTGTCGCTCGTCTATGCAATCTCCGACCATCCTTGGCTAAAAGCTGCGGATAAGGCGGCTGTACGAATCGCCATGACAGTAGCAAAAAGGGGCGAGCAGGACGGTGTGTTGATGGAAGTCGCCAGCGAGCAAGGGTTAGATTCCGATACGCCGCAGGTGACGCTTGAATTCAAGAGCGGGCGAATACGATCAGATTTGACGATCGGTCCAGACGTTTCTCAAACGATTGCCTTGATGGCAAATGCGTCTCTTTCAAGTAATGGTGTAATGCTCGCAGGCGCAGGATTTATTCTTACACCCAGCAAGGCGGCTAGCCTAGGGTTTGGAAAAAACGCAGAGCTTGGAAAAGTAATTCTAGACTATAGAAATGGGCGAGATCTAGCCCAAAGACCACGTAACGTAAAAGTAATAGATCTTTTTGGATGGAGTGCGGGGGAGGTCGCAATTCAATTCCCACAAATCTATCAACATGTCGTTGAAAACGTCAAAGCTGAACGAGATCACAACCGAGACCCTGGCTTTAAAGCAAATTGGTGGCTTTTTGGTCGCATCAGGCACGAGATGAGAGGTTTCCTTGGAGGACTGCCAAGGTATGTAGCAACAGTGGAGACGACGAAGCACCGTTTTTTCCAATTTCTCGACAGTTCGGTGCGTGCAGATCACATGCTAATCACTATTGGTTTGGATGACGGCATGCATTTAGCGGTATTATCATCTCGAGCGCATGTCTTGTACGCATTAGCCGCCGGGGGTTGGCTGGGCGTTGGCAACGACCCCCGCTACTCCAAGTCCCGCACCTTCGACCCCTTTCCGTTCCCAGTTGCCGCCGGTCCGCCTCTGAATCAGAGCGCCCCCCTTCGTACTCATCAAGATCGCCTTCGCGAACTCGGCGAGCGCCTGGATTCCTTCCGCAAGCAGCGGCTGGCTGAGCATTCCTTCCTGACCATGACCGGCATGTATAATGTGCTGGAGCGGGTGCGGGAGTTGGAGAATGGCTGTGACGTCCCGCCACTGACGGAGACCGAGCGGGACATACATCGGGCCGGCCTGATCTCCGTCCTCAAGGAAATTCACGACGACATCGACCGTGCGGTACTGACCGCATATGGCTGGGACGATCTGATTCCCGATCTGGTCGGAAAGCCGGGCGCGACCCTGCCGTCCCAGCACAAAAGCGAGGCGCAGGAAAAGGCGGAGGAAGAGCTGCTCGCGCGGCTGGTCGCGCTCAATCAGGAGCGGGCGGCGGAGGAGAAGCGCGGGCTGGTACGCTGGCTGCGGCCCGATTATCAGATACCCAAGCTGGGCGCGAAGGCACCGAAACAGACGGCCGAATATGTCGGTTCCTTCGATGTCGATATGCCCATGATCGACCAGCGCCCGAAGTGGCCGTCGGACGGGCTGGAGCAAATCCGGCTGGTGCGCGACCTGCTGGCCAAGGCGCCCGCGCCTTTGCCGCCGGATGGCATCGCCAGCGTCTTCGACGGTCGGAACACCGCCAAGCGCCGGGATCGCGTCGCGGAGGTACTGGAAACCCTGGTCGCGACCGGCCTTGCCCGCACGGGCGAGCTTGACGGCCAGCGCCGTTACTTCCTGCCTCGTTAGAGTGCGTATGGTTTAGGTGGTCTTTTCCCTCACCCTGAGGTGCGAGCGATAGCGAGCCTCGAAGGGCCGGGCTTTCATGTCTGATACAATCAAAAACCTACAATCCCTGGAACGGCTGTCCGGGATGGGTTCGGCCGATTCCAGACTGTACAACATTGCGCAATTATGTTTGTTAATATCAAACACAATCAAGCAGGAGACGCCAGAATGCAGACAGCGCCCTATGCCTGGGACCGCGTGCCGGAACTCGTATCCTTCGCCGACACGGCCAAGGCAACGGAAACCTATGGCTTCGCCGGCAATTCCGGCAAGGTGAACCTGGAAGGTCAGCGCCTGCTGCCGCGCGACAAGCCGTCGGACACGCTGTTCATCTTCATGCATCCGACCTCGACGCTCAACCTGTTGCCGATGCCCGCCGCCATGGCAGCAGCCGGCATGCATGTGCTGTGCGCCGCAAGCCGTTACCCCAAGAATGACAGTGCGCTGATCATGGAAAAGGTGGCCCAGGATATGGGAGCCTGGGTCCGTCACGGCCGCGAGACTTTGGGCTATCAGAAGATCGTGCTGATCGGCTGGTCCGGCGGCGGCTCGCTGTCGCTGTTCTATCAGGGCCAGGCGGAGAACCCGTCCATCACCCATACCCCGGCCGGCGATCCGATGGATCTGACGCAGGCGGGGCTTGTTCCGGCCGATGGGGTGATCTTCATCGCAGCCCACCTGTCGCGCGCCGAAACCATGACGGAATGGCTCGACCCCTCCGTCATGGACGAGTACAACCCCGATATCCGCGACCCGCAATGGGATATTTACGCGCCGGACTGCCCGGTGAAGCCCCCCTTCTCCGCCGATTATGTCGCGGAATTCCGCGAACGCCAGCGCGCCCGCAACCGCAAGATCACGGCCTGGGCGCAGGAGATGCTGGAGACGCTGAAGCAGCGCGGCGGGGCGGAGATCGAACGCGCCTTCGTCACCCATCGCACCATGTGCGATCCGCGCTGGATCGACGCCACGCTGGACCCGAACGGCCGCAAGCCCGACTGGTGCTATATGGGCGATCCGCGCACGGTGAATGTGGGGCCGGTCGGGCTTGCCCGCTTTTCCACCCTGCGCTCCTGGCTCAGCCAATGGTCCTATGACCTGTCGAATGCGCGTGGGCCCCTGAATGCCCGGCGCATCACCCGCACCCCCGTGCTGCAGATCGTCAATGGGGCCGATGACGCGGTGCCGGCCACCCATAACCCGACGATCCGCGAGGCGCTGGCCACCCCGCGCAAGAGCTATGTCGAGATCGAGGGGGCAACGCATTACTATCTGGGCCAGCCGCAGCATCTGACGCGCTGCATCGAGGAGGTTCTGTTCTGGTCGCGCGCCAACGGCCTCTACGAAGCCTGATCCAAGCATAGCAGCACAGAAAAGCGGGGCGGTGCCAATGGCGCCGCCCCGTTTCAGTTCCGGGACCGGTTATTCTGCTTGGCTTTTGGCTCAGCTGCCGGATTCGGCCATCAACTTCGCCTGCTTGGCTTCCGCCGCGGCATCCCAGACGCCTTTCGCCTTGTAGAATTCAATCGTCGCCGGGTGATAGGGCGCGACCGGTGCGGTGGTGACGGCTGCCTTATGGGTGAAGCCGCTCATGGCGCGATGGGCCGCCCACAGCTTCTCGTTATTGTCCCACAGCGCGGTGACGAGCTTGGTCACCACCTCGTCGGAGACATCCTTGTTCACCACGATATAGGCGTCATAGGACAGAAGCGGGGTATCGCCGATCAGACCGGGAACCATACCGTCCTTGGCGACGGAGATGCGCGCGCCGGGGAACACCACCTTCTGATAGATCGCTTCGGCTTCCGGCGTATTCGGCGCGCCCAGATAGCGCACGCCAACCTGGGTATCGGCTTCGCGCGCGGCCGGCTGGCCGAGCGAGGCCCAGGTCGCGTCCAGACGGTCGGCAACCAGCGCCTCGATCCCGTCATTGGCGCCAACGACCGGCACCGGGGTCACGTCGTTCCAGCCATAGCCCGCGATTTCCAGCGAGGCCGCCAGCGAATTGCCGATCGACAGATGCCCGCCGAATTCCGAGGAGATGCGCTTGCCCTTCAGATCGGCATAGGTCTTGATCGGGCTGTCCTTGCGCACCAGGAAGCCGAGCATCAGGCTGCCTTCGCCCGCCATCACGATGCGGAAGTTCTTGTGGGCGGTCTTGGTCTCGTTATTGCCGGTGAAGGACTGGAAGGCGCTGTTGGCCGACATCACGCCCAGCCCCACCTCGCCCGTATTCATTACCGGCACCCAGGCGGCCGGCCCGGCATAGGGCCGCACGATGATCTTCAGCGACGAGTTTTCCGACACGACGGACGCAACCGCAGTGCCCATCGTGTTGAAGGTCGTGCCCGCCTTGTCGGTGGCCAGCGCCACGACCTGCGCCCCGGCCGTGCCGGCGAAGGTCAATGCAATGCCCAAAGCGGCGCCTGTCATCACTTGTCTGAACATGGTCAACTCCTCCCATTCGTTTTGTTGATTACTGCCTTACGAACCGCCGGCTGCGGCACGTTCCTTACTGCTGCGAGCCTTCTTGCTGCGGGTCCAGGCGTCCAGCTTGCCATGGGCCTGCAACGCGATCTCGCGCAGATACTCCTCGCCCTTGGTGCGTGCGGTCAGTTCCAGGCGAACGCCGTTCGGGTCGAACATATAGATGGATTTGACGAAGCCATGATCGGTCGGCCCGATCACGGACACGCCCGCCGCCTGCAGCCGGTCGAGTGCGGTCATCAGGGCCGCCTCGTCCTTCACCTCCAGCGCAATATGGTTCACCCAGGACGGGGTATTCGGCGAAGGCTCCGCATTGGTATCATCGCCCAGATCGAAGAAGGCGATATAGGACCCGTCCGCCAGTTCGAAGAAGATATGCACATAGGGGCAATACTCCCCCGTGGAAGGCACATGGTCGGCCTTGATCACATGCACCAGAGGCAGACCCAGCAGATCTTCATAGAAGGCCCTGGTCTCCTCCGCATCCCGGCAGCGCCAGGCGAAATGATGCAGGGTCTGCGGCAAACGTTCCGGTATCGCATTCATCAGATAGCCTCCGTCACTTGTGCGCCACCCCGGCGTGCGGCAAACCATTCAAAGGCGAACAGCGCGCCGATCACACCCAGGCAAACGAGGTTGAGGATCAGCATTGTCTGCCCCAGCGTCGGCGAGGGCATCACCCCCAGGGCGCAGAGCATCAGGATCGCGCGCGCCGGGATCGACAGCGGTCGCGTGAAATAGCCCACCAGCCCGCAGGCGAGCGCCCAGGTACCGATCAGGGCCGTCGCCACCGACAGCGTCACATCCCAGAAACCGCCCTGCATCAGCAGCCCCAGGCTGAACGGGAAGAAGAAGGGCAGGATATAGGCGACAATGCCGAAGCGCATGCCGCTGAAGGAGGTGATCCAGAAGCCCGAGCGGGCAATCGACGCCGCCGTGAAGGTCGCGAAGCAGACCGGCGGGGTGATCATCGACAGCATGCCCATGTAGAAGATGAAGAAATGGGCTGCCATCTGGTCCACGCCAAGCTGGGTCAGCGCGGGCGCCACCAGCACGGCCAGCATGGTGTAGATCACCGCCGTCGGCAGGGCCATGCCCAGGATGATGCAGACAATCGCGGTAATGATCAGGATCAGCACCACATTGTTGCCGGCCAGTTCCACCAGGATGAAGGACATGGAGAAGCTGAGGCCGCTGAGTTGCAGCGCCCCGATCACCAAGCCTGCAATCGCGGTCATCACCAGGATGTCGAGCACGGTATGGCCCGTGCGCAGCGCCATGGCCCAAAGACCGGCCAGCGTCGGGCGATTGCGGGCGCGCAGCATGCCCACCCCCAGTGCAGCACCAGCGGCCGCCAGCCCGGCCAGGCCGGGTGACCAATAGGCGATCATCACGCCATAAATCAGCACGCAGAGCGGGATGACAAAGACAATGCCTTCCTTCAGCGTCGGCAGCAGCTTCGGCAGATCGGCCAGCGCCAACCCTTTCAGCCCGCGCTTGCCTGCTTCAAGGTCCACCTGGAAAAACACGGCGGCGTAATACAGCAGCGCCGGAATAAGAGCCGCCAGCACGATGTCCGCATAGGGAACACCCAGGAAATCGGCCATCAGGAAGGCGGTGATGCCCATCACTGGCGGCATGATCTGCCCGCCGGTCGACGACACCGCCTCGACCGCGGCAGCCTGATGCGACGGGTAGCCCGCCTTGGTCATCATCGGGATGGAGATCGGGCCAACGACCGCGACATTGGACACCGCGCTGCCCGACACCGTGCCAAAAAGGGTGGAAGCGACGACGGACACCTTGGCCGGGCCACCGCGAAAGCGCCCCATGGCCACCAGCGCCAGATCGGTAATGAAGGTATCGCCCTTCACCGCCTGCAACACCCCTCCGAACAGGATGAAGGTGACAATGGTGGAAGCCGCCACATCGATCGGCACGCCAAGCAGCGCCCCGTTGTCGAGATAGGAATAAACCGCGATGCGTTCAAAGGTGGAAGACGGCACCGCGAAAATGCCCGGCATCAGATGGCCGAAGGCTGCATAGGCCAGGAAGAACAGCGCGACCCAGATCAGGGTCCAGCCGACCAGACGGCGCGTCGCTTCGAACACCAGCAGGATGGAAACACCGCCCAGGGCAATCCGCTCGGGCGCCAGGCTGGCCAGATCATGCACGATGGCGTTGTAATTGATCAGCACATAGCCCATGCAGACGCCTGATGCGACGACTAGAATCCAATCGAACCAGTCAACACGGGTCGGGTTGGCACCAGGTCGCGGCTTGACCAGCATGAAGGTCGCCATCAGCGCCAGTCCCAGCATGATCGCCAGGAACTGTTCCTTGAACAACAGCAGCCCGACCCAGTTCTGTACCTGCAAGGCCCAGAGCGAGCCGATCAGCAACGGCGCGATCAACATCACCTCGCCCAAGCGGGCAAGCGGCCCCTGCAAGGTCCTGTAGCGGCTCATCTTTGGTGTTTCGGGATCACCCGACATCACGCACCCTCCCAATCAAAGCGGCACTTCTGCGGCGCCGCTGCAACCTGTTCAGCTCTTCAACCAGAAGACCCGACGGTCGTGAATTCGTTTCGTCTGCAACCAAAACAAGCCGACTTCGTCCTGCCGGGATCGGCCCCCGCCCCCCTACTCAGCCGTCCGTCAACATCCAGTTGCCATCCTTGTCCCGACCCAGGCGACCCGCCGCCCGCAGCGTATCGAACTCCCGCACCACTTCGCGCCCGTCGCGCGTGCCGATGGCGACCATCAGCTCCTCGAAGCGCTTCGGCCCATCTTCCAGGGCGGCGGTCACGCTGTCGAAGCGACGGCCCTGGAATTTCGGCGGCTCGGGAATCTTGGATTCAATGGATCGTGCCAGCGCCAGCGACAGGGTGCAGTCGAAGCCGGCCTTCGCGCCCTGATGCGACCCTTCCAGCGACGGGTCGAGCGGCAAGGCGCGGAAATTCGATCCGACCACAAGGTCCCGATCCGCCTGAAAGCGGGTCGCAAAGGCCCAGTCGCACTGGTCATCGGAAAACACATCGATATCCGGATCGAAGACCCAGACATGTTTCAGATTGGCAAGACAGCCGAAGGCCGCCGCGATGGCGTTGCGCGCTTCGCCCGGCACACGCTGGCGCATCGAAATCCGCACATTGAACATGCCGCCCGATGCCGTCGTGGCATAGACCGCCAAGGGTTCGCGCACGGCCGTCTGCAAGGCACGCCAGACCGTGACTTCGGTCCGAAGCGCGATCATCTGCGCACTGTCAGTATTGGCAAGATGCCGTCCGGCGATGGTCGCGGTCTGGAAGACGGCGTCCCTGCGATGGGTGATCGCGGTCAGATGGAAGACCGGATTCCTCTTCACCCCGCCGTAATAGCCCAGAAATTCGCCGTAGGGACCTTCAGGTTCGACATGGCCGGCGGCGTCCAGATAGCCTTCCAGGATATATTCGGCATCGGCTGGCACCAGGATATCCTGGGTCACGCAGCGCACGACCGGCATCGGCCCGTCGCGCAGCGAAGCCATGATGCCCATCTCATCGACTGGAATACGCATGGTGGCGGCGATGTGATCGACCGGGTTGGAACCAACGATGAAGGCCACCGGCAGCGGCTTACCCGCCGCGCATTGCGCTTCATAGATGGCGCGCAGATCGGACGGGGCGACCAGATCGATGCCCGCCTCCCTGCGACCGCGCAGCATCAGGCGGCGCACGCCGACATTGGTCAGCCCGTTACGCTCGTCCTTCACGATATCGATGGAGGCGGAGACATACAGCCCGCCATCCATGCCATGCTGCAGATGGATCGGAAGCGCGGTGAAATCCGCCTGCTCGCCCGTCAGCACCACCTGCTGCACCGGGGCTGCCGCCTGGTCGAGTTCGACCATATCGGGCTTGGTCGCAAGGCGGCGCAACACTTCCTTCAACAGGGTCTGCGGCGTGGTGCCAAAAGCCAGCGCGATACGCGACCGGCTGCCGGCCACATTGCCGACCACGCGCGCTTTTTCCGGCCCGACCTGTTCGAACAGCACGGCCTTTTCATTGCCGTCCAGAATAGCCGCGATATCGCCCAGCTCGATCGGATCGGCGTGGCGGGCGAGTTCCCCCGCCTCCTCCAGCCGCGCCAGAAAAGGCTGCAAGGCATAGGCGGCCAGATCAACGGCCCCGGCAGCAGACGTGTTTGGGCCTCGTTGCGATGTCATGGCGTAGCGTCCTTCCCTATCGACCGAAACCGGCATTCGATTTGTTTATTTTGAATTTGATTAACCCATTTTGCATGCGATAGCTTTCCCCGTCAAGCGGCAGGGGATGCAGGCAAGCCCCGTTGCCCACAGCACCGACACCCGCCTTCATCCGCGGATCGGCGATGGAAATCAGGGGGCCAACGCCCTTGGCATTGGCGGCGATCCGGCATAAGTCCTTTCCCCGAAAGGCAGCCTGCGGCCATGCCGCAGCCCCCCAAACGGCAGGAAAGGAATGACATCATGGGCAAGGTAATCAGGTTGACGGCCAAGGACGGCGTGGAGATCGGCGCCTGGCGCGCGGATCCGACCGGCACCCCCAAGGGGGCGGTGGTCGTGCTGCAGGAAATTTTCGGCGTCAATTCCCATATCCGCAATGTCTGCGAACGCTTCGCGGCGCAGGGCTATGTCGCCGTAGCCCCCGCCATTTTCGACCGTCAGACGCCCGGATTCGAGTCCGGCTATTCTGCGGAGGAAATTGAAAAGGCCCGGAAATTCCTGGCCAATCTGAATTGGGACGAGATGCTTGCCGATACCCAGGCCGCCATTGCCGAAGCCGGCAAGGACGGGCTGAAAGTGGCCGTCATCGGGTTCTGCCTGGGTGGATCTCTGGCTTATCTGGCCGGGGCGCGGCTGGACAATGTGGCCGCCGCCATCTCCTATTATGGTGGGCAGATCATCCGTTTCGTGGACGAGGCGCCCAAGGTGCCGACCCTGATGCATTTCGGCCGTACGGATCATTCGATCCCGATGAGCGATGTCGAAGTGATCCAGGCGAAACGCACGGATTGCGACATCCATATCTTCGAAGCCGGCCATGGCTTCAACTGTGACGAGCGGGCCAGCTATGACGAAGCTTCGGCGCTTGCAGCGCGCAAGCTGAGCCTGGATTTCCTGGCGAAGCATATGTGAAGGGCGGCCCGTCGCCCCCGGCTCAGCCTTCCAGGCGGGCTGGGCCGGCGGGCGCTTCTTCCCGCACCAGATCGATCATCGTGCGGAAGGCCGCGTCCAGCAGCGGCTCCTTCGCGGAGTCCGCAGCCGACATCAGCCCAAGCACGCGCGGCTTGATGTCGCGCCCCAGTGCGATGCGGCGATTGGGTAGGCGCACCGGCCCTTCCACGCAGCGCAGTGGCACGATCGACACCCCCAGATTGTGATAGACCATGGTGGAGATGGCATCGAGCGAATCCAGCTCCATCACCTCGCGTACCCGAATCCCTTTTCGCCGCAGCCAGTCATCGATATCGCGTCCGACCCAGGCCTCGCGGCTGAAGCGAATGAAGGGCATGGCCCTCAACAGTTCCAGCGGGTCCGACCCCAGTGTATCGGGCGGCGTCAGCAGCATCAGGGGTTCCTGCGCCAGCGCCCGCCAGGCCAGATGCGACACCGGGCGCGCGGGTTCCGTCATCACCGCGGCATCCAACTGTCCGCGTTCGATCTGCGTCATCAACTCCGCCGACAGACCCGGCACCACCCGCACCCGAAGATCGGGATAGGCATCGCGCAGTCTGGCCAGGGTTCGCGGAATCAGGCCCGACAGCGCCGTCGGCACCGCCCCGATGGTCAAAGTACCGAAGAATGCCCCGGACCCGACCGCGCTTTCCACCATCCCGGCATAGAGCGCGATCAGTTCGCGCGCTTTCGGCACCAGCGCCCTGCCCGCCTCGTTCAGTTCCGGCGGGCGTTTCGCGCGGTCAAACAGTTCGACCCGCAGATCCTCCTCCAGCGCCTTCATCTGCATGCTGACCGCCCCCTGGGACAGATGCACCACGGCGGCGGCGGCGGCGAAACTGCCTTCTTCGGCGATGGCGACCAGGGTTTTCAGGCGTCGAATAGACATGGGAAGCCCCGTTTCTGTTTCAGAATTACTGAACCAATTTTCCGAAGCATGACCAACTTTATCAAGTTTTCCTAAAGCCTGGTATGCGTCACATGACGCCCATGATTGTGCAATCCAAGCTTCATCACCACGTCACCATTCCGAAAAACTGCTGTCATCACAAATGTTTATCAGGAGCACCTCAACTTACCCATGGGGAGTCATCGGGTCATGAAACGCAGCCTTCTTGCCGCCGCGGCCCTAACCGTCATGGCCGGGCAGGCCATCGCCGCCGAGGAATTCACCGCCAAGCTGGCAGGCCATGCCATCCTGCCGGCCGAAACCTTCCTGCCCGCCCCGGCCGATGCGCCGGCCGATCTGAAAGTGTCGGGTAAATTCACCACGGCGAAGCGCGTCGATGCGATCGGCAGCGTGATGGGCAAATCCGCCGGCCGCCCGACCGGTGTGTCCGTGCCCTTCCAGGGCCAGCCGGTGCAGGGCCATTCCGGCATCAAGGTGATGCAGGATGGCAGCTTCTGGCTTCTGACGGATAACGGCTTCGGCGCCAAGGCGAACTCGCCCGATGTGATGCTGTTCCTGAACCGCTATATGGTGGATTGGAACGCGGGCAGCTTCGCGCGCCAGGAAACGATTTTCCTCAGCGATCCGAACAAGGTCGTGCCCTTCCGCATCGCCAATGAAGCCACCGACACCCGCTATCTGACCGGGTCCGATTTCGATACCGAAGGTTTCCAGCCCATCGGCGATTCGATCTGGATTGGTGACGAATTCGGCCCCTGGCTGATCGAAATCGACCGGACCGGCAAGGTGAAGAGCGTGCATGACACGCTGGTGGACGGCAAGGTCGCCCGCTCGCCGGACAATCCCGCCGTGCAGACCCCGGCCGCCCCGAATGCGAAGATGCCGGAATTCACGGTCCGCCGCTCCAAGGGTTATGAAGGCCTGGCGGCCGCGCCCGATGGTTCCAAGCTCTATGGCCTGCTGGAAGGCCCGGTCTGGAACGCCGAAAAGGCATCCTTCGAAACCGGCGCGGATGGCAAGGACGTGCTGCGCATCCTGGAATTCGACGTGGCGAAGAAGGAATGGACCGGTCGCTTCTGGCATTACCCGCTGGAGGCCAACGGCCTTGCCATCGGCGATTTCAACATGATTTCCGCCACCCAAGGGCTGATCATCGAACGCGACAATGGCGAAGGCACGCCAGACAAGGCCTGCCCGGAAGGCCAGCGCCGCGAGGATTGCTTCCACGATCTGCCGAAATTCAAGCGCATCTATAAGTTCGAACTGTCGGACGCCAATGTCGGCGGCCCGGTGCGCAAGATCGGCTATATCGACCTGCTGAACATCCAGGACCCGGACAACAAGGCCCGCAAGCCGAAGGTGAACGGGGTGCTGAGCTTCCCCTTCTTCACCATCGAAAATGTGGACAAGGTGGATGACCGCCACATCGTGGTCGGTAACGACAACAATCTGCCCTTCTCCTCCTCCCGCGATCCGAACAAGGCCGATGATAACGAGCTGATCCTGCTCGACGTCGCGGAATTCCTGGCCGCGAAGTAATCACTCGGATCATGACGGCCGAGGCCCGGCGGTTCAAACGGATCGCCGGGCCTTTCTGTTTCGGAGCAATATTTTGCTCCACCGTCGCCAAGCGCAAAAATATTCTTCCATTTCTTCGAAATCAGGAACTACCATCCGCAAGCACAGCAAAATGTGAAGCGATATGAAAGCACTTTCCGGCCGAAGCGCGTTAGCCTTGCTCCATCATCTGAACGAGGGAGCCTTCCGCCATGCTGCATCATTTCAAGGATCACCCGGAAAGTGTTGGGGAAAGCTATCTGGAACATATGGGCCAGGCCTTCAGCTTCGGGTCGGCCATGGTGCTGTCCGGCATCGCCTGCCTGTTGCATGGCTTCTTCCCCTTCCTGTTCGTGACCACCGGCAGTTCGACGATCCGCGCATTGCATACGCGCATGGTCACCCATCGCAGCAAGACCGCGCGCGCGGCGCTTGCCACAGGCACTCCAGCGGAGTGATCGGCCTTTCGCCTTCCAGGGGCACGGCATGAGTGCCGGGTCCCTATCGGCACTGGACCGGATCGACCGCGCCATCCTGCGCCTGCTGCAGCATGACTGCACCCTGACCGTGGGCGAAGTGGCCGAGCGGGTGGGCCTGTCCCAGACCCCCTGCTGGCGGCGCATCCAGCGGCTGGAGGAGGCGGGCATCATCGCCCGGCGCGTGGCATTATTGGATGGCAGGAAGCTGGGGCTGGGCCTGACGGTCTTCGTCGCCATCCGCACCGACAAGCATGAGCAAAGCTGGCTCGACCGCTTTGCCGCCGCCGCCCGCGATTTCGAGGAAATCCAGGAAATCCACCGCCTGACCGGCGAAATCGACTATCTGATGCGCGTGGTGGTGCCGGATATCGCGGCCTATGACGCCTTCTACAAGCGCCTGATCGCCGCCGTGCCGCTGTCGGATGTGACCTCCAGCTTTTCCATGGAAGCGATCAAATCGACCACGGAACTGCCGATTCCGAAGGGCTGAGGGCGATCGGCACCGCCACCGCGCCTTTCATCAGGCAGCGCGCGGTGCGATAAACCCCCGCGCTATCGGCGATCCAGCGCCCGCCTTCCTGACGCACGGATGCGCTGGTGGACAGCACGCCGGAGGGGTTGGCGATGCGCAGTTCCCCGGCGCAGGCGGGTCGGGCTAGCGAATGCGGAATGGTGCCGGCGATGCGCACGGCCACGCCCAGGCACATCGCCCCGGTCAGGGTCACGGCCCGGTGCACGCGGCCCATGGACAGCATGCGCACCGCGATGTCATGGCCTCCCGCATCATGGCCCTGCCCGTCTATCGCGGTGAACGAAGCGGGCGCGGAAAGCAGCGCCACGCGCGGATTGGCCAATGGTACATCCTGTGGGTTTGCCGCCAGCCCCATCGCCACGCCGCCCAGCCGTCGCACCTGCTCCAGCCGCGCCATCAGCGCCGCATCGGCTTCGATCTTCTCCGGCAGGTCCGTCCCCGTTAGGCCGAAATCCGATGCGCGCAGAAAAACCACCGGATTGGTTGCGTCCACCAGCGATGCTTCAACAGTGCCGCCATCCGGCAGGGTCATGAAATCGCGCGCATTGCCGCTGGGCAACAAGTCCGACGCCACGCTGCCGCCGGGGTCCAGCACCTCCACCGCGATGGGTGCGCCCGTGCCGGACACGCCGGCGATGGCAAGCGGGCCTTCGGTCACGGCCCTGCCCCCCTGCACGGCAAACCGGGCCTGAATGATCTTGGCTGTGTTCACCTGATGGATGCGAAGGGTGACCTCCCCATCCGGCACATGGACCAGCCCTTCCTCCACCGCGAAGGGGCCGACAGCGGCGGAAAGATTGCCGCAATTGCCGCTCCAATCCACTTCCGGCCGATCCACGGATACCTGCGCAAAGGTGTAGTCAATATCAGCATCGGGCCGCGACGGCGGGCCGATGATCACGGCCTTGGAGAGGGAGGAGATGCCGCCCCCCATTCCATTCAACTGCCTGCCATAGGGGTCGGGGCTGCCCAACACCGCCAGGAAGATTGCATTCAGCCGGGCGCGATCCGCCGGCAGGTCCCTGGCGTGGAAAAACACGCCCTTGCTCGATCCGCCACGCCAGAAGCAGGCTGGAATCCAGCCCTGGCTCATACCCCCGCGCTCCCCGCCTTGCGCTTGGCGGTCTGCACAACCACCTCCAGGCGGTTGAGGAACGCGGAACGGTCGGTCTTGTTGAAGGGGCGCGGGCCCCCGGTGATGGCGCCGGTTTCGCGCAGACCCTGCATCAGCTCACGCGTCGCCAGCGCCATGCCGATGCTTTGCGGCGTGAAGGCATCGCCATTGGGCTTCAGCGCGAAGGCATCGCGTTCCAGGCAGCGTGCCGCCAGCGGAATATCATTGGTCACGCAGATATCGGCCGGGCCGATATGCTCGGCGATCCAGTTATCCGCCGCATCCGGGCCGGAGGGGACGACCACTACTTCCACCATCGGATCGCGACGCGGACGGATGCCGCCATCGCTGACTAGCACGGTCTTCAGACCGTGGCGGGTGGCAACCCGTTCCGCCTCCTCCTTCACCGGGCAGGCATCAGCGTCGATATACAGCACTGGCAGGGGCATGAGCGCGTCTTCTCCAGAATTTCTGGGAAGGAATAGCCGCTTCTGCGGGCCTGCTCCAGCCCCTCCCTGTCTATTCGTGGCGCAGCGCCTCAATCGGGTCCAGCCTTGCTGCGCGGCGTGCCGGCACATAGCCGAAGATCACCCCGATGGCAGCGGAGAACAGGAAGGCCACCAGATTGATCGTCGGATCAAATACATAGGGCACGCCCATCAGGCTGGACAGCCCCATGGAGGCCGCCGTAGCCAAAGCAAGACCCACCAGCCCGCCCAGGCTGGCCAGGGCCACCGCCTCGATCAGGAACTGCATCAGCACTTCGCGTTCCAGGGCGCCGATGGCAAGGCGGATGCCGATCTCGCGCGTGCGCTCGGTGACCGAAACCAGCATGATGTTCATGATGCCGATGCCACCCACCAACAGGCTGACGCCTGCCACGGCGCCCAGCAGCATGGTCAGAATCTTGGTTGTACTGGTCAGGGTATCGGCGATCTGGCGCGTATCCAGCACCTGGAAATTATTGTCCTCCGTCGCGGTCAGTTTGCGGCGCTCACGCATCAGCGCGGTCAGATCCTCGGTCGCCTTGTCAATGCTGCCGCTGTCGACCACCGACAACATAATGCGATTCACATCCTGCCGTCCGACAAGGCGTCGCTGCACGGTCTTCAGCGGCAGGATGACGGTATCGTCCTGGTCCGAGCCCATGGCGGACTGGCCCTTGGACCGCAACAGGCCGATCACCTGACAGGAAAACTGCTTCACCCGGATGGTGGACCCAACCGGGTCCGTCGCGCCAAAAAGCTTCTGGCGCAGGGTCTGGCCGATCACGCAGACGGCCTTGCCAGCACGCATCTCCGCCACGCTGAACAGCCGGCCATCGGCCAGTTCCCAATTGCCGGAGCTGAAATAGTCGGTATTGCTTCCCACCGCGGTCGTCGACCAGTTCGACGCCTGGAAGACGGTCGTCACCGTGGTGTTGATCACCGGCGCCACGGCGGAAATGCCGGCGATCTGGTTGCGGATCGCGTCGGCATCCTCGGTCTTGAACCGGGGTGCCGCGGTGGCGCCTGGCCCGAAACGCTGGCCGGGCGTCAGGATCAGCAGATTGCTGCCCATGCTGGAGATCTGGTCGGAAACGGAACGCGTGGCCCCATTGCCCAGGGTCACCATGGTCACCACGGCAGCCACCCCGATCACGATGCCCAGCACGGTCAGGATGGAGCGCATCACATTGCGCCGGATGGCGCGCAGGGCCAGAAGCAGCGTGTTCCACAGCATCAGGCCGCCTCCGCCTCATTCAGCGCATCGCTTTCGACACGGCCATCCACCACCCGAATGATGCGCTTGGCGTAGGCCGCGACATCGGGTTCATGCGTCACCATCAGCACAGTAATGCCCTGCTCCCGGTTCAGCGCGCGGATCAGTTCCATGATCTCCTGGCTGGTATGGGAATCGAGATTGCCGGTCGGCTCGTCCGCCACCAGCACCACGGGATCGGTAACGATGGCGCGCGCAATGGCAACGCGCTGCTGCTGGCCGCCCGACAACTCCGCCGGGGTATGGTGGTCCCAACCCTCCAGCCCGACACGCCTCAGCGCCGCGCGGGCTGCGGCACGGCGCACGCGCGCAGGCGCGCGGCGGTAGATCAGCGGCAGCTCGACATTCTCCAGCGCGCTGGTGCGGGCCAGAAGATGAAAACCCTGGAACACGAAACCGATCATATGGCGCCGCAGCAGCGCCCGGCCGTCGCGCGTCAGTTGTTCGACATGCACGCCCTGGAACAGGTACTCTCCCCCGGTCGGTACATCCAGACAGCCTATGATGTTCATGACCGAGGATTTGCCCGATCCGCTTGGCCCCATCACGGCCACGAACTCGCCCTGGTCGATTGACAGATCAATACCTTTCAGGGCCTGGAAACGTGCCGTCCCCGTGCCATAGATCTTGGTCACGGCTTCAAGCTGGATGATCGGGCCGGCGGCAGTCACGACCCCGCTCCCACGGCCTGAACGATGACGCGGTCGTCCAGCGTCAGATCACCGGCCAGGATTTCCGTCACCTGGCCATTGGTGGCCCCGGTCGTGACCTGCAGCGCCACCGGCTGCCCATCACGCAGCACCCAAAGCTGCCGCTCGCCCGGCGCCAGCGCGGCCAACTGCTGCTGGCTTGACCGCCGCTGGGGCGGACGTGGCATGATCATGCTCAGGATACCGCTACCGCTTGACGTTCCTTCGGTCGGGGCCGTCGGGGTGAAGCGCAGCGCGGCATTGGGGACCACCAGGGCGTTCTCATGCTCCAGCGTCGTGATTTCCGCCGTCGCGGTCATGCCTGGGCGCAGGATCAGATCGTCATTGGAAACCCGCAGCACCGCCGGATAGGAAATCACGCCATCGGTATCGGTCGCGTTGAAGCCGACCCGGGTGATTTCCGCCTCGAACCGCCGCTCCGGCCAGGCATCAACCGTAAAGCTTGCCTTCTGGCCCGCCTGGACCTGTCCCACATCGGCCTCGTCCACATCGACCTGCAATTCCATCTTGGCTAGGTCTTCCGCCAGGGTGAACAGGGTCACCGCCTGCAGGGAGGCCGCGACCGCCTGCCCCGGATCGACCGCACGCAGCAATACCACCCCGTTGATCGGCGATTTGATCCGGGCTTTCTCCAGATTGGTATAGTCGCTGTTCAGCCCGGCCTCCGCCTGGGCCACGCTGGCCTTGGCAGAAGCCACTTCGGCCTCGGCCCGGGCCAGTTCAGCCTCCGCCGCCTCCATCTCGGTCTGGGACGGGACCTTGTTGTTGGACAGCCGGGCCACCTCGCGATACCGGGCCATCTTCGCGCGCGCTTCCGCCGCGGTTGCTTCCGCAAGACGCCGGGATGCTTCCGCCACGGCAACCGCCGCCTCCGCCTTGCGGACGGAATCTTCCAGCGCCGAGGTATTGAGCTCGGCCAGCACCTGCCCCTTGGTCACCCGGTCGTCATCATCGACGAAGACCGACGCGATGCGACCCGACAACTCGCTGCCGACCTCCACCTGATTGGTCGGCTCCAGATTGCCGGTCGCCGTTACCGTGACCGTCAGCGTTTCGGTTCGAACCGGCTGGGTGACGAATTGCGGAACACCTGTGGCCTGCTGGCGCGACATGTAGAAATAGCCACCGACGCCGCCTGCGATCAGCAGCAGCAGAAGCAGCCACCACCAGCGACGCATCCTGTGTCCGCTGTCCTGGTCATCCAGCAGGGCTTGCAGATCGGGCGTGCCGTGACTTTCCGCCTGGACGCCGGTATTGTTGGTCATTGATCCATCCATGATCAGGATCTCCAGCCCCCGCCAAGGGCCTTATACAGCTGGGCCTGGGCGGTGGCGACATTGCCCGCATTCGTGGCGAGCGTGTCTTCAAGGTTGCGCAGGGTGCGCTGACTGTCCAGCACGGTCAGGAAATCGATCAACCCGCCGGAATAGCGCTGTTCAGCCAGATCATTGGCCTCACGCGCCGATTGCGCGGCCTCCGCCAGACGATCCTGCCGCTCCAGCGCGTTCGACAGGGTAACCAGGGCATTCTCCACATCCTCCAGCGCCGTCAGCACGGATTTGCGATAGGCGATGCGGGCCTGTTCCAGCTGGGCATCGGCGATCTCCACATTGGCGTCCAACTGGCCGGAATGGAAGATCGGCGCGGAAATCGCCGCCATCAGCGACCAGGCCCCGGCGCTCGCCCCCTGCAGGGCCGCGATCGTCAAGGCATCCAGACCGATGGAGCCCGACAGTTTCAGGCTGGGATAGCGCGCCGCCTCCGCCACGCCCAGCCGTGCGGTCTGACCGGCCAACTTGCGTTCGGCTGCCCGCACGTCCGGACGCTGGCGCAGGGTGTCGGCGGGAATGCCCACCGCAGCCTCCCGCGCCAGCTGTGGTACCCTGGGGGCCGAAGCGGCCAGCCGATCCGCCAAGTCGCCAGGATTGCGGTTCAACAGCACGGCCAAGCGGTTTCGCGCGGTGCTGGCCGTGGTCCTGAGGCTGGGCAGGCCCGCCTGCGCCGTTTCCAGATCGGCACGGGCCTGGATCACATCCAGCTCGGACACCAGCCCGGCCTGCTGCCGAAACACGGCCAGATCATAGGTTTCGGACTGCGATTGGATATTGGCCTCGGTAATGGCCGCCCGGGCCTCGGCAACGCGCAGGTCGATATAGGCCAGCACCACTTCGGCCACCATGGAGACCTGCACGTCGCGCAGACTTTCCTGGCTGGCCTGCAGATCAGCTTCCGCCGCCTCCACGCCGCGTCGGTTGGCGCCGAAGATATCGGCCTCCCAGCTGGCATCCAGCCCAATGGAATAGGAATCGCGGACCGTCCCCGATCCGGTCTCCTTGCTCGACTGGCTGCGTGTCCCTGACGTGCTGGCGTCCAACTGCGGCCCCAGGGAAGAGGCACTGGAGGCAAGCTGTGCGCGCGCCTCGCGCAGTTGTGCCTGCGCGGTGGCCAGGTCGGGATTGGCCGCCAGCGCATCCACCACCAGCCCGTTCAGCACCGGGTCGGAAAACTCCTGCCACCAGAGGCCAAGAGTGGCCGGGTTCTGCGTTTCCGTGACCGATGCGCTCGACCAGGCCCCAGGTGCCTGGATGGCGGGCGGAGCATAATCCGGCCCAACGGACAGACAGCCCGGCAGTCCGGCCAAGGCCGCCATCAGCAAACCCGCGCGCAGCGACGGTCGTCGCGCCATCACCCTACCGTCCCGAACCGGACCAAACCGCAGCATGCAACAATCCTTCCAGGCCAACTGCGCGGCCATGTCTGCTGGCGGTATAGCTCCGCCGACAATCACAGGAACGGATTATGATGGGGATTCCGTCGATTGGGCCGGAAGAATTCAGTCCAGCAGCGTCTTGCCCAGCCCGGTATCGCGATGGTGCTGCATCAGCCGACGCAACAGGCCGCGCAGGGCATTCAACTCCTCCGGATTCAGCGCGTCGAAGGCCAGGGCCTCCACCCGATCGGCTATGGAATCGCATTGCGCCAGCAGGGCCTCCCCCTCCTGCGTCAGATGCGTGACCAGGACACGCCTGTTCTGGTCAGACGTCTCGCGCTGCAACAGGCCCCGCTTCTCCAACCCGGTGACGATCTCGTTCATGGTCTGGGGCGACACGAAAAAGCGCCGTGACAGCTGGGCGGACGAAATGCCCGGCCGCGCCCGGATGATCGTCATGATGGTGTATTGCAGCCCGGTCAGCTTCAGTTCGCGCAGATTGACCTCCAGACAGGTGCGCGCAGCCTGGTTGGTTTGATTGAGAAGATAGAGCGTGCGTGGCAACACGGTGGGACTTGTCGGTTTGTCGTTTGACAATATCAGGGACCCTTATTAATAAGGTCTTACGGTTTCGACGTCCAGAAAATCGGAACGAAGCCGATGTGACAAGCCTGAATCGGCCCAAGCCGTCCTTTCCACTATGGAAATCGGCGACAGCGGCGGAACGGGCCAGCACATCGCCGCAACGGTCGAGGAGGTCGAAACCATAAGGACAACCGGCAGCGCCCCTTCCATTCCCATCCAACGGATCGGCGTCTGACAAAGCAGGGAGAGAAACAGTGACCCAATCCGATTACCGCCCGCTCGGCCTGATGCTTGCCAATCGCCTGACCGATGGCGGCGGCGAGGAAATCGCCGTGGTGAACCCCGCGACGGAGGAAGAGATCGGCCGCTTCAGGGCCGCCACCAAAGCCGATCTGGATCGGGCGCTGGACGATGCCGCCAAGGCCTTCGTTTCCTGGAAGCGCGTGCCGGTCACGCAGCGTTCCGACATCATCCGCAAGGCGGCCAACCTGATCCGCGAACGCGCGCAGCGCCTGGCCCGGATCATGACACTGGAACAGGGCAAGACCCTGGGGGAATCCCTGCTGGAAGTGTATGCCTCCGCCGGTGTGTTCGATTGGTTCGCCGAGGAAGGACGCCGCGCCTATGGCCGCGTGATCCCGGCCCGCGACCCATCCGTGCGCTACCTGACCCGGCTGGAACCGGTCGGACCGGTGGCTGCCTTCACCCCCTGGAACATGCCCGCCGTCATTCCCGCCCGCAAGCTGGCCGCCGCCCTGGCCGCCGGCTGCAGTTGCATCATCAAACCGGCGGAAGAAACCCCCGGCATCCTGCTGGAAATGGCGCAGGCGCTGTATGATGCCGGCCTGCCGGAAGGCGTGCTGTCGGTGGTGATCGGCAGCCCGGCCGAGATTTCGGCCCATCTGATCGCCTCGCCGGTCATCCGCAAGGTGTCCTTCACCGGCTCCACCCCGGTCGGCAAGCTGATCGGCAAGCTGGCCGCCGAAGGGGTCAAGCGCTGCACGCTGGAACTGGGTGGCCATGCCCCGGTGATCATCGCCAAGGATGCGGATATCGATAAGGCAATCGCGGTAGCCGGCGCATTCAAATTCCGCAATGCGGGCCAGGTCTGTGTCTCTCCCACCCGCTTCCTGGTGGAGGATGCGGTATTCGACCGTTTCTCGCAGGGCATCACGGAATTCGCCACGGCGCTGAAGGTGGGCGACGGGCTTGATCCCGCCTCGCAGATGGGCCCGCTTGCCAATCCGCGCCGCCAGAAGGCGATGGATGAACTGGTGGAAGATGCCGCTGCCCATGGCGCACGGATCGCAGCCGGCGGCAAGCGCCCGGCCAATCGCGGCTTCTTCTTCGAACCGACCGTCCTGACGCAGGCCGGGCCGCATGCGCGCGTGCTGACGGAAGAGCCCTTCGGCCCGCTCGCCGTGGTGAACCGCGTCGCCGATATCGGCGAGGCGATCGGCATCGCCAATGCCGTGCCCTACGGTCTGGCCGCCTACGCTTTCACCCGCTCCTCCGACACCATGCGTCAGCTGGGGGAAGAGCTGGAATCCGGTATGGTCGCCATCAACAATACCCAGATCATTTTCCCGGAAACCCCCTTCGGCGGCGTCAAGGAAAGCGGCATCGGCAGTGAGGGCGGGTCGGAAGGGCTGATGGGATATTTCGACGTCAAGCTGATCGCCGAAGCCTGATCGCAGATGCGCAGGGAGTGAACCGATATGAATTTCGACTTCAGCGAAGAACAGCGCATGCTGCGCGATACCACGCGCAAGCTGATGGATCGGCATGCCCCGCCCCAGATGGTGGCGGAGCATGATGCGGTCGACCGCTACCCCTACGATCTGCACCGCGCCTGGGGCGAAGCCGGGCTGTTCGCCCTGCCCTTCGGCGAGGAGGTCGGCGGCTTGGGCGGATCGGTGATCGATCTTGCCATCGTGGCGGAGGAGATTGCCTATACCAGCGCCGATTTCTTCATGGCCTTCGCCGGGGCCGTGTTCTGCGGCCTGAATATCGAGCGTTTCGGGTCGGAAGAGCAGAAAGCCGGCTGGCTGCCGCGCGTCTTTTCCGGCGATCTGCGCATGGCCATTTCCATCTCCGAAGCCGATGCCGGTTCCGACATCACGGCAATGAAAACCCGCGCCGTGCGGGATGGCAATCAATGGGTCATCAATGGCGACAAGCTGTGGTGCACCGGCGCGGGCGTGAAGGACACGCTGCTGAATGTCTATCTGATCACCGACAAAACGGTTGATCCGCGCAAGGGCATGTCGCTGTTCGCCATTCCGAACGACGCGCCCGGCGTGGAACTGCGCAAGCTGGACATGCTGGGGCGACGCTGCACGGGGACCTATGAAATCCATTTCGACAATGTACGGGTGGAAGAGACCGCGCTGGTCGGCGGGCTGAACAGGGGTTGGGACTGCGTGCTTGGCGGGTTGCAGATCGAACGCGCGACCTCGGCGGCCGGCAATGTAGGAGCCTCGCTGGCGGTGGTCGACCTCGCCTCGGAATATGCCAAACAGCGCACCCAGTTCGGCCGCCCGATCGGGTCCAACCAGGCCATTGCCCATATGCTGGCCGATATGAAGACGAAGGTGGAAGCGGCCCGCGCCCTGATGTGGCGCGCGGCCTGGAAAGTGGCCCAGGGTCAGGATGCCCTGATGGACATCACCATGGCGAAGCTCTTCACCTCCGAAACCTATGTCGAGGTCGCCAATATGGGCATGCAGATCTTCGGGGCCTTCGGTTATTCAAAAGAGTTCCCGATGCAGCGCCATTTCCGCGACAGCCGCAGCGCAACCATCGCCGCCGGATCGTCCCAGATGCAGCGCAATCTGATCGCCGGACTGATGGGTCACAAGATCAAGAGCTGAGCCTGACCCATACGGAGAAAACCGCGGCCGGGACGGTGAAAGCTGCCCGGCCCTTTTCTTGGTCAACCGAAATATTTGCATTTATGTAGCCAAGCTAAATATCAGGGCTCTTGACATAGAAAGGGTTCCTAAGTATCGCATGGGATAACGAGCTAAGAGCCGCCGAACGGCCAGGCATGTCCATTAGGGGGAGATATCCCATGCTTCTGAGAAACGCCGTGTTTGGCATTTTCGCCGCCGCGTCCGCCCTTGCCCTGCAGTCCGGCGCCGCCCAGGCGCTCGACCGCGTCTCCATCGGCACCGGCCCGGCCGGCACGCTGTACAACCAGATCGGCACGACCATGGCCGGTGTGTTGCAGCGGGAGATGAAGGTTCCTGCCAATACCCGCCCGTTCAGCGGCACCACGGTCTATCTGCCGCCGCTGGCCGCCGGTGAGTTGAACGCCGCCATCAACAGCTCGGTGGAATCGCGCTCCGCCTATCTGGGCCAGGGCGTGTTTGAAAAGCCGGTCACCACGATCCGCGCGCTTGCCACGCTGAACCGGGCACCGTTCCAGTTCTTCGCGCGCGGTGCCGACAACATCACCAGTGTGGAACAGTTGAAGGGCAAGAAGGTCGTTACCCAGTATCGTACCATCCGCCCCTTTGACGCCGTCATCTCGTCTGCCCTCGCCACGGCCGGTCTTACCGACAAGGATGTGGAAGCAGTTGTGATGGCCGGTGTGCCAGACGCCATCCGCGCGGTGTCCGACGGGCGCGTGGACGCTGCCGTTGTAGCCCTGAACATTCCCCCGCTGCGGGAGGCCGACGCCACTCTGCAGGGCGGCATCCGCGTTCTGACCATGGGGCCGAATGAAGACGCAGTGAACAGCATTCCCGGCCTGGAAGTGGGCACGATCGGCCCCGGCCCGGCCTCCGTCGGCATTCCGGTTGCGACCCGCGTCACCTACATGCCGGTCTATCTGAATTCCAATACCCATGTGTCAAACGACGATGCCTACACCATGGTGAAGACGGTCTATGACAATTGGGCGGAAATGCAGGAGGCGCTGCCGGCCCTGCGTTCGACCAAGCAGGCGGATTTCCTGCCGGCGCGCGTCAGCCATCCGTTCCATGATGGCGCGATCCGCTTCTTCAAGGAAATCGGTCTCTGGACGGCCCAGCATCAGGCCGACCAGGATGCTCTGCTGAAGCCGTAAATTATCTGTCAGTACCCTGGGGGAATGCGCAGCCATGCCGAGCCTTGTCCGTTTTCTTGTTCGTTTCTACTGCGCATTCCTCATCCTGGGCGGTATGGCCTGGGCTATAGACCTGCCCTTCCGCCTGGGTTTCGCCTTCACCGAGGCGGAATGGCTGGCCTTCTACATCTCCGTCGGTACCGCCGCGGTTTTCCTGAAGCATCCCTATGGCAAGGAAGCGGGTATCGGGGAAGTCCTGCTGGGCTTTGCCGCGATCACCGCCTGGACCTATGGCGCCTTCCATCTGGAAGCCTGGGTTTATGATTTTTCGGGCAATACGCCGCAGAAATACGTCCCGGCCCTGGCTGCGCTGCTGCTGGTGATGGAAGCCCTGCGCAAGGCCTGCGGCCTGTCCATTACCCTTCTGGTCTGGACACTGATCGCCTATGGCCTGTTCGGCCATTACCTGCCGGGCCCGGTCCAGGCCGCCCAGACCGATCCGCGTTCGCTGGCCATGTATCTGTACACCGATACTGGCGCGATCCTGGGTCTGGTAATGTCCATCGTGGCGACGCTGGTGTTGGCCTTCGTGATCTTCGGCCGGATGATGGAAGTCAGCGGCGCGACCAATTTCTTCACCGATATCGCGCTGGCCGCCATGGGCCATAAGCGCGGCGGGCCGGCCAAGGTGGCCATTGTCGCTTCGGCCCTGTTCGGCAGCGTCTCCTCCTCCCCCGTCGGCAATATCGTTTCGACAGGCGTGATGACCATTCCGCTGATGAAGCGGTCGGGCTTCAAGCCGAGCGAAGCGGCTGCTATTGAAGCCGTCGCCTCCACCGGCGGCCAGATTGCCCCGCCGGTGATGGGCGCGACCGCCTTCCTGATGGCGGAATTCCTGCAGATTTCCTATTTCGACGTAGTCATCGCCGCCCTGCTGCCAGCCTTCTTTTACTATGCCTGTCTGTTCATGCAGGTGGATGCCGAAGCGCGCAACCGCGGTCTGGTGGGAATGGCGCGGGACCAGTTGCCAAGCGCGATGGCAGCCCTGCGCACCGGCTGGATTTTCGTCTTCCCGCTGGGTGTGTTGATATATCTGCTGTTCTTCACCGGTTCGCAGCCTGCCTTCGCGGCCCTGGGGTCTGCCCTGGTCCTGTTGGCTCTGAGCATGGCCAAGAAGCGCTTCCTGAATCGGGCGGACTGGGCGAATTTCCTGTTCGATGGTGGTGAAGGCATGCTGCCACTGATCATGATCGGCGCGGGTGCCGGTATCGTGATCGGCATCATGAACCTGTCAGGTCTGGGCGAGTCGCTTTCCTTCCTGCTGGTCGAAGCGGCCCGCAACTGGGGCTCCTTCGTGATGCTGGTGCTGACGGCGATCCTGTCCATCATCCTGGGCATGGGCATGCCGTCGACGGCGATCTATATCGTGCTGGCGACCGTCATCGCCCCGGCCCTGAACCAGATGGGCATTCCCGTGCTGGCATCGCATATGTTCATCTTCTACTTCGGTGTGATGTCCTTCCTTACGCCGCCGGTGGCCGTATCCAGCTATGTCGCGGCGGGCCTTGCCAAGGCCCCGCTATGGGAGACGGGTTGGACCGGCATGCGCTATTCCGCCATCGCCTTCGTCGTACCCTTCCTGTGGTGCTATGAGCCGGCGCTGCTGCTGGATGACAGCGTGCTTGCCATCTCCACAGTAACGACCGTCACGCTGGGCGCGTTGATGGTCTATGCCAAGGCGCAGACCGGCATTCTGTTCCGCCTGCTGCCCACCAGCCCGGCCCTGGGGCCGGTCCCGGCCCTGATCGCGTTGGCCCTTGTCGTCGCGCCCATCGTCTTCGGCCCCACCTCACCCATCAGCATCGCGCTGGCGCTGGTATCGCTGCTGGCCGGCTTCTGGCCCGCTGCCAGCCCGCGGAGCGTACAGGCGGCCGGAGCCTGAGTTTCACAGTTCCCTGTCAACTTGTGGGCCCGCCCTCGGCCCTCCGAAGGCGGGCTTTTCTTTGCGCGATTTCCCGGACAGGCCCGGAGGCGAAACCGGTGCAATTCAATCGGACGTACCATTTCCCTTGCAAGTGCAGAAGTCATAACCCCGGAAGGCCTTCAAGCCTGTCCGGGGCAATGACTTATCGCCGGAGAGGGTAGAAGGCCCCCGCCCCGCCCCCTCCTGGCTCGTGGCCGCCGCAGATAGGCCAACCGGCTTCGCTCAGACCCCAGGCGCGGCCTTTTCCATCGGCTTGGAACGCCGCAGCACCTCCACCGCGATCAGCGCCGCGCCCAGCGCCACCCCGACGATATCGGTATAGAGCGCGCCTTCGAACATGCCGGCCGGGATCAGGGCCAGAATGCCAGCCAGCAGGAAGGCGCCGCGATGCGCCCTGCCCAGTGTGCGCGTCAGATAGCCCACCATGGCGACGGAGCCCAGGAATACGCCGATCAGCGCCGTTGCCACCGCCAGCGTGATTTCCATCGCATCCCCCTGCAACAGCAGCGCGGGGGAGAATACGAAGAGGATCGGCACGATATAGGCCGTCCAGCCGAAGCGCATCGATTCCAGCGCGGTGCGGATCGGCTCGCCCTTGGCAATCGATGCCGCCGCGAAGGCGGCCACCGCCACCGGCGGTGTCACGAAAGACAGCAGGCCAAAATACATCACATAGAGATGGGCGGAAATCGGCAGCACCCCAAGCTCGATGATCGCGGGCGCAACCAAGGCGGCCAGCAGGACATAGACGCCGACGGTCGGCAGCCCCATGCCCAGAATGATGCAGACCACCGCCGCGATGATCAGCAGCAGCAACAGGCTGTCCTGGCCAAGTTGAACCAAGGTCAGCGTCAACCCGAAGCCAAGGCCGGAAATCGACAAGACGCCGATCACAATCCCCGCCCCACCACAGATCACGATGATGTCGAGCGCGTTGATACCGGTGAGATGCACCGTGCGTAGCAGATCGCCCAGGCGCGGCCGCTTGCCCTTGTAGCCGAAGACGCAGGCCGACACGATCAAGGTGGCAATGGCCGCCACCACCGCCATCTGTGGCAGCCAGTTCAGGCTGAACATGCCATAGATCAGCACCGCGAAGGGCAGGAAGAAATGCCAGCCGGATTTCAGCACCGCCAGCGCATTCGGCAGTTCCGCGCGTTTCATAGGGGCGATTCCGGCCTTGCCCGCTTCCAGATCCACCTGGATGAACAGCGCCAGATAATACAGGATGGCCGGGACCAGCGCGGCCAACAGGACTTCCGAATAGGGAATCTGCAGGAATTCCGCGATCAGAAAGGCGGAAGCCCCCATCACCGGCGGCATCAACTGCCCACCGGTCGAGGCCACGGCTTCAATCGCACCTGCCCGCGTCGCGCTATAACCGGCCTTCTTCATCAGGGGGATGGTGACCACCCCGGTTGCCACCACATTGGCCACCGCGCTGCCGGAGATGGTACCGAACAGCGACGACCCCAGCACCGCGATCTTGGCCGGACCGCCCCGGAAGCCACCCATCAGGGCCAGCGACAGATCGGACAGGAAAGCCGCCCCACCGGTCGCCGCCAGAAGATTGCCGAACAGCAGAAAGGCCACGATCACCGTGCAGGCCACGATGATTGGCGTGCCCAGCATGCCGTTCACATCAATGGCGAGATAGGCCGCCAGTTTCTGCACATCGGTCTCCCGCCCGCCCAGCGGATCGGGCACCAGATTGGCGAACAGCCCATAGGCCAGGAACACCGATACGATGACGGGCAGCGCCCAGCCCCCGGCCCGGCGCAGCACTTCGACCGTCAGAACAATGACGATCAGCCCGGCGATCACGCCATCCTTCGGTCGCATCAGGATCAGATCGACCAGATCCGGCAGGGCATAGGCAATGTAGAGCCCGGCGCCGAGGCCGAGCAGGGCCAGCAGCCAGTCATACCAGGGCACGAACGGCCGGGAGAAGCCGGGTCGGGCCGGCAGATGCAGGAAGCCCAGCGCCAGGCTGACGGCCAGCATGCCCGCCACGAATTGTTGCGTCAGGATGTTCAGCCCGAAGGCACGGAACATATCGGCGCCCCATAGCAGGGCCGCGATGGTCAGCACGCTGCCCAGCACGATCCGGCCAAGCCCGAGTGCCGGACCGGTCGGCACGCCCTGCTGTTCAAGCGGATCGGAAAAATCCTGCATCATATCGCCCCGTTGTCATACCAATACGTCCGGTCGTCGACCGGCGCCACATACAGGAAAAGGCGCCGACCCGACCCCGGATCGACGCCGATACGCCTTACTGCATCTGAACGCCGGCTTCCTTGAAGTAGCGCAGCGCGCCGGGGTGATACTGCACGGGATCAAGCGAACGGGCCATGCCCGCCGGATCGAAGGCCCGGAAGGCCGCGAAGCTGGCCGCCAGCGCATCCTTGTTGTCGTGCAGCGCCTTGGCGATCTTGTAGATCGTGTCTTCCGACGTCTTGGCGCTGGCGAAGGCTACCGCGTCAATGGCCAGGGCCACGGACGGACCGACCACACCGGGATTGGCAGGCCCCGGCTGTTCAGTGCGGAAATAGGCCTGCGGCAGGAATTTGCGCACGGCCCCCAGTTCTTCCGGCGTGTTCTGGAACGGAAGCAGACGCAGACCACCCACGGCCGCTTCCACTTCGCGCACCTTGGCACCACCCAGGGCAAAGAAGAAGGCATCGACCCGACCCGCCGAGAAATCATCGGCCCCGGCCACGGTATTGGCGACGATCACGGTCTGGACATCCGCTTCGGTCATGCCGGCGGAGGCATAGATCGCGTCCATCATCGTGGCGGCGATCTGCTGGCTCTTATAGCCCGACGGCAGCTTGCGCCCCTTCAGATCGGCCAGGGTCTTGATATCGGAATCGGCCTTCACGAAGACGCCGAAACGCAGCGGGAACATGATGCCCAGCGCCCGCAGTCCTTCCTGCGGCCGGCCGTCGAAATGTTCCTTGCCCGCAACCGCGGCCCCGATTTCATGCGCGGTGCCTACACCGATATCGATATCGCCCTCGTTCACTGCGGGAATATAGACATTGGCACTGGCAAAGGGCTGCAGGATGGCGCGCATCCCGCCCTTTTCGGTGATCACGCTGGCCACCGCCGTGCCGGCCGAATGGAACAGCGAGCCGGGGGTCGCGGTCCCGACCGTCACCGTCTGGGCCGAGGCGAACTGCGCCGACACTGCGAAAAGCGCACCTGCCAGCAGGAAAGCCGTCGTCTTCATGTTTCCTCCTCTGGGGCCACCTCACCTTGCCGGTGCTTATCCGCCGCCCCTGTTTTGCCTGAATGAACCCGCCGCCAGGACAGGCGTCGATTCAAAAAGCCTAGTGGCAGGCTGTCCCGCCCGATAGCGACCGGATGCGAACATGGTGTTCGAAGAATGGAACATTCATTGTGCCATACCAACACTGCCGGTCCGCGACTGCCTCCACTTGTGGGTTTTGCTCAATCGCCGTCATCGCCCTGCAGATACTCCGCCAGATGGTCCAGGAAGCCCTTCAGCTTCACCGGCGCATAGCGCCGCGCCAGGAAGGTGGCGGAAGCGGTCAGCGGCGGGCTTTCCCAGTCCAGCGGGATACGCTGCAGCAGCCCCTGCGCCAGATCATCCCGGCACATGAAATCCGGCATCAGCCCGATGCCCAGATCGCGCAGCACCAGTTCACGCACCAGAACGGCATGGTTGACCACCGCGCGGGTCGGGATGGGCGCGGTCGAGCCATCCTTCTGCGTCAGGCGCGGGAACACCTTGTCTCGCAGTTGGAACTGATGCTGGATCAATTCATGGTCGGCCAGATCGGCATAGTGGCGCGGCACGCCGCGCGCGGCCAGATAGGCCGGGGTGGCATAGAAGCCGCGCGGCAGTTCCGCCAGTTTCCGCGACGGGTGATAGGTTTCCGGCGGTTTGCCGAAATGGATCACCACGTCGAACGGTTCTTCCGCCACATCGACATGGCGGTTATGCGCTTCAACCTCCAGCCTCAGATTTGGATGCAGCTTGGCGAAATCGGCGATGGCCTTGCTCATCCAGCCGATAAAGAATACTGGCATGCTGACCCGCAGCGTTCCGCGCATCTCCCCCTGGATCGCGGCGGTCTGCAGATTGACCTTGTCCAGCTCCGCCACGATGGATTCCGCGTGGTTGTAGACCGCCTGCCCCGTCTCCGTCAGGCCAAGCGCGCGCGATCCGCGCTTCAGCAGCGTGGAGCCGAATTGCTGTTCCAGGAAACGCAGGCGCCGGCTGATGGTCGATTTCGGCATGCCCAGCGCCTCGGCCGCCTTGTTGATGCTGCGGGCATTCACCGTGTCATAGAACAGCAT
>Ga0209066_10000811_pt1 | contig 44192 bp, 40 predicted proteins | sample All_14_2_FD_187198 | JGI IMG/M metagenome (GOLD analysis project Ga0209066, IMG submission 187198) | Freshwater microbial communities in response to fracking from Pennsylvania, USA - Allegheny Zone_MetaG_DW_15 (SPAdes) (version 2) ... | reverse complement strand
CCCCCAAGCCGGTGGATGGGCAGCAATGGGGGCATTGCTTCGGCGGTCTGGTCCATGTGGCCCAGGTGCCGGCCCTGGCCGCTTTGGCCCCCTTCATCCAGCGGCGGCATCAGACCCTGTGCCATTTCGGCTTCGATCAGGCCGAACTTGCCGCCCTGGTCACCCAATTGCGCGGGACCGGCTTGGATCGGCTGGTGCCGGTGGGCACGGCGCTGCGTTTCAGCCATCTCTGGGACGGGGCCGACCTGTTGGAGCGGCTGACCAAATCCGTGCATCTGCTCGCCCCCTGAAGGCGGGTCGCCAATTTTTCCCGCAAGCGCGCATCCTGTGGCATAAGGGGCGAAACACGCCACGGGAACCCAGTCGCACATGATACGCTTTGAAAACATCACCAAGCAGAACAGCCACCGGATTTTGTTCTTCGAGGCCTCCGCTGCCCTGAACCGGGGCGAGAAAATCGGCCTGGTCGGCCCCAACGGCGCCGGCAAGACCACCTTGTTCCGGATGATCGCCGGCGAGGAAGCCCCCGACGAAGGCCAGGTCTCCATCGAGAAACAGGTCTCGGTCGGCTATTTCAACCAGGATGTGGGGGAAATGGCGGGCCGCAGCGCGGTGGCGGAAGTGATGGACGGGGCCGGTCCGGTCAGCACCGTGGCGGCGGAACTGGCCCAACTGGAAGCGGCCATGTGCGATCCCGAACAAGCCGATGCCATGGATGCCATCATCGAACGCTATGGCGAAGTGCAGGCCCGCTTCGAGGAACTGGGCGGCTACGAGTTGGAGGGCCGCGCGCGCGAGGTGCTGGCCGGTCTCAGCTTCAGCCAGGAGATGATGGACACCGATGTGGGCGCCCTGTCGGGCGGCTGGAAGATGCGCGTGGCCTTGGGCCGCATCCTGCTGATGCGCCCCGACGCCATGCTGCTGGACGAACCCAGCAACCACCTGGACCTTGAAAGCCTGATCTGGTTGGAAGGTTTCCTCAAGGGCTATGACGGCGCCTTGCTGATGACCTCGCACGACCGCGAATTCATGAACCGCATCGTCACCAAGATCATCGAGATCGACGGCGGCTCGCTGACCAGCTATTCCGGCGATTACGAATTCTACGAACGCCAGCGGGCCTTGAACGAAAAGCAGCAGCAGGCCCAGTTCGAACGCCAGCAGGCCATGCTGGCCAAGGAAGTGAAATTCATCGAACGCTTCAAGGCTCGTGCCTCGCACGCCGCCCAGGTGCAAAGCCGGGTGAAGAAGCTGGACAAGATCGAACGCGTCGAACCGCCCATGCGCCGTCATGTGGTGGCCTTCGACTTCGCCACGCCGCCGCGCTCGGGCGAGGATGTGGCGGTGCTGCGCAATGCACATAAGGCCTATGGCGGTCGGATCATCTATGAGGGGCTCGACTTCACCATCCGCCGCAAGGAGCGCTGGTGCGTCATGGGCGTCAACGGCGCCGGCAAATCGACCTTGTTGAAGCTGGTGGCCGGGGTGAGCGAACCCGATAGCGGCACCGTCACAGTGGGTGCCAGCGTCAAGATGGGCTATTTCTCCCAGCACGCCATGGAGCGGCTTGATGGCGCCATGACCGTGTTCGAATCCCTGGAAAGCGCCTTCCCCCAGGCCAACCAGGGGTCTTTGCGGGCGCTGGCCGGCTGTTTCGGCTTTTCCGGCGATGACGTGGAAAAGAAGTGCCGTTTCCTCTCGGGCGGGGAAAAGGCCCGGCTGGTGATGGCCATCATGCTGTTCAATCCGCCCAATTTCCTGGTGCTGGACGAGCCCACCAACCACCTGGATCTCGACACCAAGGAAATGCTGATCAAGGCGCTGGCCGCCTATGAGGGCACCATGCTGTTCGTGTCGCACGATCGTCATTTCCTCGCCGCCCTGTCCAACCGGGTGTTGGAACTGACGCCCGAGGGCATTCACCAGTACAGCGGCGGCTACACCGAATACGTGGCCCGCACCGGACATGAAGCCCCCGGCCTGCATAGCTGAGGCTATTGAGGGTTCGGCTAATGATTTCCGGACCCTCAAGTATTTATTAAAAAGCTTCTAAACCACATCTGTATGAGTTGAATGGAGGAACGGTTAGAATATCGCCAAGCCCAAGGCTAACAATTGGTTGAATGGGAGAGCGATATGGTCGAAGTTCATGGAACAAGTGCCGGCAAATGCCCGGTCATGCACGGCGCCAACACCACCGCCAGCACGTCAAAAAGCGATTGGTGGCCGAACGCCCTTAACCTCGACATCCTGCACCAGCACGATACCAAGACCAGCCCCATGGGCCAGGGCTTCGACTATCGGACCGAACTCGCCAAGCTCGACGTGGCGGCTCTCAAGCATGACCTGCACGCCCTGATGACCGACAGCCAGGATTGGTGGCCGGCGGATTGGGGCCATTACGGTGGCCTGATGATCCGCATGGCCTGGCATGCCGCCGGTTCCTACCGCATCGCCGATGGTCGCGGCGGTGCCGGCACCGGCAACCAGCGTTTCGCCCCGCTCAATTCCTGGCCCGACAATGTCAATCTGGACAAGGCCCGCCGCCTGCTGTGGCCGATCAAGAAGAAATACGGCAACAAGATCAGTTGGGCCGACCTGATCGTCCTGGCCGGCACCATCGCCTATGAATCCATGGGCCTCAAGACCTTCGGCTTCGCTTTTGGCCGCGAAGATATCTGGCATCCGGAAAAGGACGTCTATTGGGGCTCGGAAAAGGAATGGCTGGCCCCCAGCGGCGCCGAGGGCAGCCGTTATTCCGGCGAACGTGATCTGGAAAACCCGCTGGCCGCGGTGATGATGGGGCTGATCTACGTCAATCCCGAGGGCGTGGACGGCAAGCCCGACCCGTTGAAGACCGCCCGCGACGTGCGCATGACCTTCGCCCGCATGGCCATGAACGACGAGGAAACGGTGGCCCTGACCGCCGGCGGCCATACGGTCGGCAAGGCCCACGGCAACGGCGATGCCGGTAAGCTGGGACCGGCACCGGAAGGGGCCGACCTCGAAGAGCAGGGGTTTGGCTGGATGAACCACAGCAGCCGGGGCATCGGTCGCGACACCGTGACCAGCGGCATCGAAGGCGCCTGGACCACCCACCCCACCCAGTGGGACAATGGCTATTTCGACCTGCTGTTGGGCTATGACTGGTGGCTGCAAAAATCCCCCGCCGGGGCTTGGCAATGGGAACCCATCAACATCAGGGAAGAGGATATGCCGGTGGATGTGGAGGATCCCTCCATCCGCTGTAAGCCGATCATGACCGACGCCGACATGGCGATGAGATACGATCCCGAATACCGCAAGATCGCCGAGCGTTTCCACAAGGACCCCACCTATTTCTCGGAAACCTTCGCCCGAGCTTGGTTCAAGCTGACCCACCGCGACATGGGGCCGAAGGTGCGCTATCTCGGCCCCGACGTGCCCACGGAAGACCTGATCTGGCAAGATCCGGTGCCCATGGGCCGTAGCGATTATGACGTCGCGGCGGTAAAGGCCAAAATCGCCGCCTGCGGCCTGAGCGTGGCCGAGATGGTGGCCACCGCCTGGGACAGCGCCCGCACCTTCCGTGGTTCGGACATGCGCGGCGGCGCCAATGGCGCCCGCCTCCGCCTGACCCCGCAAAAGGATTGGCCCGGCAACGAACCGGCGCGCTTGGCCAAGGTCTTGGCCATTCTCGAACCCATCGCCGCCGGGTCAGGCGCCAGCATCGCCGACGTCATCGTCCTGGCCGGAAACGTGGGGGTCGAACAAGCGATCAAGGCCGCCGGCTTTGATGTTGTCGTCCCCTTCTCGCCCGGTCGCGGCGATGCCACCGACGCCATGACCGATGCCGCCTCGTTCGCGGCGCTGGAACCCATCCACGACGGCTATCGCAACTGGCTCAAGCAGGATTATGCCGTCAGCGCCGAAGAGATGATGCTGGATCGCACTCAATTGATGGGCCTGACCGCCCATGAGATGACGGCGCTGGTGGGCGGCATGCGCGTGCTGGGCACCAATCACGGCGGCAGCAAGCACGGCGTCTTCACCGAACGCGAAGGCGCGCTGACCACCGACTTCTTCGTCACTCTGACCGACATGGCCTATGCCTGGAAGCCGGTGGGCCGCAATCTCTACGAGATCCGCGACCGCAAGACCGGCGCCGTCAAATGGACGGCGACCCGGGTGGATCTGGTCTTCGGCTCGAACGCCGTTCTGCGCGCTTATGCCGAAGTCTATGCCCAGGATGACAACAAGGAAAAATTCGTCACCGACTTCGTCGCCGCCTGGACCAAGGTCATGAACGCGGATCGTTTTGACCTGACCTGAGATATGCCACCGACGTCCCCGGGCGCTCCGCCATGGCCGCCCGGGGAAACGGTAAGCGCGATTCCCAAAATCAGCCGCCGGCGGCCTTCAGGTCCTTGCGCGCCTGGGTCAGCTTGGCATGCAGCTCGTGGCAGCGGGCCGCCACTTCGGGAATGCTTTCCCAATTGACCGGCAGTTCCTCGGACAGATCGTGCAGGTCCATCTTGGCCTGGATCGCCTGGGTCGACAGCTTCTTGACGGCAGCTTTCAGGGTTTCGATATCGCTCATGGAACATTCTCGCATCTGCTTCGGCGGAAGCCCGAACAGACTAGCCAATGCCAAAAGCATAGGCAATTTCCAATGATGCGATTTTTCTGAGCAAGGCGCCGCCGCCCGCAGTGGGGGGAGGGGATTCGCGGGCGGCGGCCTTGGGCGGAGCGTCGTCGGGGGGGATTGACGAACCGCCATTCCAGTCGGCAGGAGGGATCGGGGATCGAGCTGACCGCCTCCAACCTTTCGGCGTAACAAGATACTAGCCGCGACTTGGCCGCGAAGAAATGACGCGGAGGTGTAAGGTGCGCCATCATTTAGCAGGCCATACCCAACCTTGGTCGCAAGCATCACCCCATCGCTGGGCGTAGACTGGTATTACCGATTGGCGTAGAGCACCAGGATCACCGACAAAACCGGCACCGAGGCGATGGTGGACAGCAGAATCACCTGCGAGGTGCGCTCCACATAGACCTTGTACTGACTGGCCATGACGAAGGTCAGCGCCCCGGTGGGCAGCGCGGCCAGCAGCAGCGTCGCCCCGGTCCAGAAGCGGTCAAGCGGGAACACGGTCTCGATCAGCAGCCAGGCCAACAACGGATGGACCAGCAATTTCAGTGGCACCAGCCACCCCACCTGCCGCCACGCCAATTCCAGCGGGCGCCCGGCCAGGAATATGCCGATGGCGAACAAGGCGCAGGGACCGGCGGCGGCACCCAACAATTGACAGAAATTGACCACCGGCTGCGGCACCGGCAAGCCCGCCAAATTCCAGGCCAGCCCGGCAAACGACGATACGATCAGCGGGTTGCGCAGCAAGGCCTTGCCGACGTCGGCCAGAGCGCGGCCCAGCCCGGCCCCGTGCGAGCGGGCCATTTCCATGGCGATGACCGCCAGACCGATCATCACCACGCTCATGATCACGGTGGCGATGATCGCCGGTAACAACTTGTCGGCGCCATAGGCGGCCAGAAACAGCGGGATACCCATATAGCCGGTATTGGAGAAACTGGCGTTGAGCGCCTGCAACGAGTTGATTTCGGCGCCATCCCCCCTGCCCTTCAGCCAGCCCAGCAGCCAGCCCAGGGCGTAGACCATCAGCATGGAGCCCAAGAAGGCACCGATGAAGGACAGGTTGAAAATGTCGGATAAGGGCTGCCGCGCCATGGACAGCAGCAGCACCGCCGGCAGGGCGAACCAATAAACGAAAGCGGACAGCGCACTTGACGCCTCTTGCCCCAGCACTGTGCGCCCGCCGGCATAGCCGGCGATGATGATGGCGAACACCGGCAAGGCGACGTCGAGGACAACCTGCATTTCCTACCCCTCGGCGCGGCGCGATACCCGATCGACCAGATGAATAATCGAACGATAAGGGATTCCACCGTGATCGGCCAAGCCGATTTCACAGGTGCGGTTGGCGGAAAAACCTTCATGGCAGCCCTCGGGCACCGCCAGTTTCCTGAGCGCATGGGCATTCAGTTCCGGCGTGGTGAAGCCCTTGTCGCCAGCGAAGCCGCAGCAGGTAACGCCGTCGGGGACCACCACCTGGGTGGCGCAGGCCTTGGCCACCGCCAGCAGCTTGTCCTCAAGCCCCATTTTTCGCACCGAGCAGGGGATGTGCAGCAGCACCGGACCTTCGATGGGATGCAGCGACAGGCGCGGCAGGATCAGGTCGTGCAACGCCTCGACCGCGTCGAGAACAGGAGTGAAGGACTTGAGCCGGGCCGAGCAGGTGGCGGTATCCATGATCACCGGCAGCCGGCCGTGATCGCTGGCCGCATCCAAGGCGGCGGCCATGTCGCGCGCCTTGGCATCGGCGATATCGGCCAGCCCCTTGCTGTCCCACGGCTGGCCGCAACACAGATTGGACAGGCCCGCCGGGATGATCACGCGGAAACCGGCCTTTTTCAGCAAAGCTTCGGTGGCGTCGGGCAGGCAGGCCGTGACCGGGTCGTCCAACGTCGGCCCCATGGTGCGGGCGGCGCAGGACGGCACATAGACCACCGCATCGGCGCCATCGCCGCCGCCTTGCAAGGCGGGCCGGGCCATGGTCGGCAGCCGGCGGCGGTTGCGGGCGCTGCCGGCGACGGTATCGACCATGGCCGCCGCACCCAGGCCCCACGCGGTGGCCTTCATCAGCAGGCCGTAATGATCGGCGGCGAGCTTGCCCACAGCCTGGGCCATGCGGCCCTGCTTGCGACCACGTAAGGCTTTGATCAACGTTCCGGTTTCGATCCCGACGGGGCAGGCGGTTGCGCACAAGCCGCAGGCGGCGCAGGTGTCGAGGCCGCAATAATCGTACAGCGTTCCGATTTCGTCCTTGCGCACAACGTCGCCGACAGCCTGGGCCCGGGCCATTTCACGCCAGCCGACGATGCGCTGGCGAGGCGACAGGGTCAGGCCGTGGCTGGGGCACATGCGCTCGCAGAAGCCGCATTCGATGCAGGTGTCGATCAAGACATCGGCGGCGGGCATGGGCTTCAGGTTCTTCAGATGGGCCTGGGGATCACGATCCAGGATGACGCCGGGATTGAGCAATCCCCCTGGGTCCAGCATTTCCTTGATCCGCCACATCAGATCGGTGGCGGCCTTGCCCCATTCCATTTCCACATAAGGCGCCATGTTGCGCCCGGTGCCGTGCTCGGCCTTCAACGAGCCGTCGTATTTGTCCACCACCAGTTTGGCGACGTCGTCCATGAAGGCGCCGTAACGCTGGATTTCGGCATCAGAGCCGAAATCCTGGGTGAAGACGAAGTGCAGATTGCCTTCCAGCGCATGGCCGAAAATGATGGCCTCGGTATAGAAGTGCTTGGCGAACAAGGCTTGCAGATCGATGGTGGCGGCGGCCAGATCCTCGACCCGGAAAGCCACGTCCTCGATGATGACGGTGGTGCCCAGCGGGCGCACCGCCCCCACCGCCGGAAACAGACCCTTGCGGATTTTCCACAGCTTGGCGCCCTCGCCCGCATCGGTGGTGAACTTCACCCCGCCGATGGTGGCGATACCGTCGAGCGCGGCGACGATGGCGGCGATGTTGGCGGCCAGATCGCTCTGGTCACCGGCGCGGCTTTCCACCAACAGCGCGGCGGCGTCCGCAGGCAGGTCGGCCAGCATGGCGGGCATGCCCGGCTTGCCCTCGACGCTGCGCAGGGCCGCGCGGTCCATCAGCTCCACCGCCGAAACCGGCGTGGTTTTCAGCGCCGCCACCGCCCGGCAGGCCAGGGCAGCATCGGCGAAGAAGATCAGGGCGTTGGCCCGGTCGGCATGATCGGGCACGGTGTCGTAGGTGATCTCGGCGATAAAGCCCAAGGTACCTTCCGACCCGATCATCAGATGCTGCAAGATATCCACCGGATCGGTGAAATCCACCAGGGCATTAAGCGCATAGCCGGTGGTGTTCTTGATGGCGAATTTCTTGTTGATGCGCGCGGCCAGCACGTCGTCGGCGCGGGCCTGTTCAGCCAATTGGCCCAGGCTTTCCAGCAAGGCCGCATGGCTGGTGCGGAAGGCGGCGACGGAGACAGCATCCCCCGTATCGACCAGGGTACCGTCGGCCAGGATCAGCCGCATGGCGGCAAGTGTGCGGTAGGAATTCTGCGCCGTGCCGCAACACATGCCCGATGCGTTGTTGGCGGCGATGCCGCCGATCTTGGCCGAATCGATGGAGGCCGGATCGGGGCCGATCTTGCGGCCAAAGGCGGCCAAGCGACGGTTGGCCTCGGCGCCGATGATTCCGGGCTGCAAGCGGATACGGGCACCGCCCGCCTCCACCACCGCGCCGTTCCAGCCGTCACCCAGCAACAGCAGCACGGAATCGGTCACCGCCTGCCCCGACAGCGAGGTGCCGGCGGCACGGAAGGTCACCGGCACGTTTTCCTGGGCGCACGCCGCCAGCACCGCCACCACCTCGGCCTCGGTATCGGCCTTGACCACCAGCTTGGGGATCAAGCGGTAAAAGCTGGCATCGGTGCCATAGGCCAGCAGCCGCAGCGGATCATCGATCAGCCGATGGGGCGGGATCAGCGGGGCAAGCCGGGATTTGACGCTCATTGCAGCACCAGGACGATCAGTTCCTTGGGACCATGGACGCCGTAAGCCAGGGTCTGTTCGATGTCGGCGGTCTTGGACGGGCCGGAGATCAGCAGCAGGTTGGTCGGCATGGTCCCGGCCCAATCCTGCGCCGCCATCAGCCCGGCCATGTTGTCGGCGATGTCGGACAGCTTGAGCAGAACCATATGGATGGGCGGCAGCAACGACATCAGGCGCGGTTGATCGGCATCGGGGCGCAGCACCACCGTGCCGGTTTCGGCGATGGCGCCGCAGGCATTGGTGATGGCGGCGTCGATGCCATCGACCAATTGGTCCTTCAACTCCTCGACCGGGCGGTCATAGGCGACAATGTCCGGCCAATCCACCGCCAGATCGGGCGGCGCCATCACCCGCCCCACATTCTTGGACGACAGGATCAGGCGCAGATGCTGACGCCATTGATCGGCGGCGATGACATGCACCTCGCCGTGCACCGCTTCCAGCATGATGCGGAAGCGGTCCAGCCGGTCGGCGAACACCGGCGGCATCCAATAGGGCAGATCGGGCACCGTCCCCTTGGGCGCGGCGCGCAGGCGGGCCAAAATGGCGGCGCGGGCGTTACTCATTTTCGTACCCCTTGTCCCGGGCCAATTGGTGCAGGGTGCGGCCGGCGAATTTCGGCTTCGACCGCACGGAGGTCCATTGCTTCAGCAACGGCGCGGCCGCCGGGATCAGATTGCCGATCACCGCCAGGCTGCGGGTGGCGGCGGCATAGGCAGCGGGGCTGGAATTCATGGCCTGCCAGCCCTTCCACACCGCGTTTTCCACCATGGACGTGTTGCTGCCGGCCCCCTTCACTCCCGGCGCGTGCGACGGCTGCGCCGCCTCGGTGCGCAGCCGCACCAATATGTCGGCGATGGGAATTTGCACCGGGCAGACCTCGACGCAGGCATTGCACAGGGTCGAGGCATGGGGCAGATCGCCGGCGCAATCGAGGCCGGCCAGTTGCGGCGTCAAAATCTTGCCGATGGGGCCGGGATAGACCGAACCATAGGTGTGGCCGCCGACACGGGCATAGACCGGGCAATGGTTCATGCAGGCGCCGCAGCGGATGCAGCGAAGCGTGTCGCGCAATTGCAGATCGGCATAGACGCGCGACCGGCCATTATCCAGCAGCACCAGATGCACCTGGCGCGGCCCGTCCTTTTCGCCCTCCTTGCGCGGAGAGGTGATCATGTTGACATAGGTGGTGATGGGCTGACCGGTGGCCGAACGCGGCAAAAGCGCCAGCAAGGGGGCGACGTCGTCCAGCTTTTCCACCAGCTTCTCGATGCCGGTGACGGCGATGTGCAAGGGCGGCAGCGTGGTCGACAGCCGGCCATTGCCTTCGTTTTCGATCAACACCAACGACCCGGTTTCGGCCACCAGGAAATTGGCCCCCGACAGGCCGGCATCGGCGTTGGCGAATTCGCGCCGCAGCACCTTGCGGGCGGCGGCGGTCAGGGCGTCGACGTCCTCGGTATAGGGCTGGCCCGCGATGTTGTCGGTGAACAATTGGGCGATCTCGCCCTTGTTCTTGTGGATGCACGGCATGACGATGTGGCTGGGCGCCTCGCCGGCCAGTTGGATGATGTATTCACCCAAATCCGATTCCACCGCGGTAATGCCGTGGGCCTCCAGATGGGCGTTCAGGTGCATTTCCTCGGACACCATGGACTTGCCCTTGATGACGCGCTTGGCGCCATGGGCGGTCAGGATGTCCAAAACGATGCTATTGGCGTCGGCGGTGGTTTCGGCCCAATGGACGACGATGCCGTTGGCTGTGGCCTTTCGCTCGAACTCCTCCAAAAGATCGGGCAGCCGGGCCAGGGCGCGGGCCTTGATGGCGGCGCCACGGGCGCGCAACGCCGCCCAATCGTCTTGGTCGGCGAACTGGACGGCACGCTTGCTCATCAGCCCGTCCATGGCCCGACGGAAATTACGGCGCAGTTGTGGATTATTGAGCGCGTCGTGGGCGCGGCTGGAAAAATCACTCTTCATGGCAACGCTCCAGCAGGAATTCGGCCAGATGCTGGGCCCGGATGGGCTTGCCCGCCTTGTCCAGCGCGCCGCCGATATTCATCAGGCAACCGCAATCGCCCGACACCACGCGGGCGGCGCCAGTCTCGCCGATGGCCGCGATCTTGTCGGCGACCATGGCAGCCGAGATTTCCGGCTGGCGCACGGCGAAGGTGCCGCCGAAGCCACAGCATTCCTTTTCCCGCGGGTTTTCCACCAAGGTGACATTGGCCAAGCCGCGTAACAGCCGCTTGGGCTCGTCCACCACCCCCATCTCACGCATGGAATGGCACGAGCCGTGCCAGGTCACCTGCACCTTCTCGCCCCGGTCCACCAGCTTTTCATCCAGGCCCACCACATGGACCAGGAACCACGACAGCTCGTAAACCCGCCCGGCGAAGGCAACGGCGCGGGCATGGTCGCGGTCGCCCGCAAACAGATCGGGGTAATGCACCCGCATCATGCCGGCGCACGACCCCGACGGCACGACGATGGGCCAATCCTCGGGGAAGGCATCAAGCTGAGCGCGGGCGACCTCGCGCGCTTCGTCCCGGTGGCCGGAATTATAGGCCGGCTGGCCGCAGCAGCTTTGCGATTGCGGGAACACCACCCGCAGGCCCTGGCGCTTCAACAGCTCCATCCCGGCCAGACCGGCGGCGGGATAGAACAGGTCGATCAGGCAGGTGCCGAAGTAATAGACGGTTTTCGGCGGCACCGACGGCGGCGTGACGAGTGCAGGCATGCGGACATTCCCATGGCGTTACCGGGCCGTCTTCGCGACCCCATTTTGGTAATACCACTTGTCGAAGTTCGTGCCTACGGAAAATGTGGACTATGCCTCGACCGCCAGAGCGGCCATGGCCATGGCTCCCTCGCGGGTCTTGGCGCCGCAGACGAAGCGGGCGGAATGGCAGAAGGTGGCGTCACTCACCCCGCACACCGCCGCCAACGCAGCCTCGCGCAGACCGCCCCAGGCATCGGGCAGCGGCTTTTTCTGGGCGAACGAGCCGCGCTCGGGCGGCACCGCCGACACCGTCCAATCCTTGCCGGCGGGACGGATGACGTAAAGCGCCTGGGTCAGGTTCAGGTCGAACACCGCCTCTTCCCACGGCAGCCGGCTGTCGAGGACGATGATGCGCGGGTCAGCCGCCCGCTCCGCCGCATCGGCCACCGCGTCCTGGGCGATGGCGGCGGCGAAGGCATGGGCGACGGAACGCGCCAGAACATTGTCGGCCACCATCACCGCTTGATGATAGCTGGCGTTCTCGTCGGCGCTGTTTTCGGCGAAGGTGGGGTTCCAGGTTTCCAGGAGGGCCGAGAAATGGCCGGGATGGCGGTCCATGGCGCCGTTGTCCATCAGGTCGATATCGCGCAGCAATCCCGCGTCCAGCTTGGCCCAGATGATGTCGATCTGACCGGGGGTGGCGGTGTTTTGCAAATGCGCGATGGCCGCGCGGCCATAATCGCGCCAGATCAGCCCGGCGGAGGAAAACGCCTCGCCACTGGGACGCAAGGGCTTGTCGCGCATGTGGTGGTCATAGCGGCCCTGGTCGGGGTCGTAAACGCCGCCCACGTCGAACACCACCTGGGCGCGGTCCCAATCCATTGCCTCGCGCGAGCGGGTCAGGCTGACGGCACCGTCGGTCGCCGCCTTGAGAATGGCGAAGGCGAAGACGTCGTCGGCGTGGAAACTGCCGCTATGGGTGGCCGCGAGAAGCATGAAGTGTCCCTTCCAAAAAAAATCCGCCGGGTTTTAAGGCCCGGCGGACGACATAAACGCAAGCAAAAAGATCAGTGGCTGGATGCAGCCGCCGCGCCGATGCCGGTTTGCGAGCGCACGTACTGATCGTCGAAGGCGGCGATTTCCGCGCTCGCCTGGGCCGATTTGTCCAGCTTGGACACGGTGATGGTGACCAGGAAGGCCAAGGTCATGGAGAACAGGGCCGGATGCTCGTAGGGGAAGATGGGGGCTGGGTTTTCCAGCACCACCACCCACACCGCCTTGGACAGGATGACCATGGTGACGGCGGAAATCAGACCGGCCAGACCACCCCACAGGGCCCCCTTGGTGGTCAATCCCTTCCAATACATGGACAGGATCAGGATGGGGAAGTTGGCGGAAGCGGCGATGCCGAAGGTCAGGCCGACCAGGAAGGCCACGTTCTGCTTTTCAAACAAGATGCCCAAGATCACGCCGAGCGCGCCCAGGACCAGCGAGGCCAGCTTGGACACCCGCAGTTCTTCCTTTTCCGAGCACTGGCCCTTCTTGATGACGCGGGCGTAGATGTCGTGGGAAATGGCCGAGGCGCCGGCCAAAGCCAGACCCGACACCACCGCCAGGATGGTGGCGAAGGCCACCGCCGACAGGAAGCCCAGGAACAGATCGCCGCCCAGGGCCTTGGACAGATGCATGATCGGCATGTTGCCGCCGCCCAGCAGCTTGCCGCCGACCTTGCCGCCTTCGAAGAATTGCGGATCGGTGCCGACAATGGTGATGGCGGCCATGCCCAGGATGCACACCAGCAGGAAGAAGAAGCCGATGATGCCCGAGGCGACGAACACGCTTTTCCGCGCCTCGCGGGCATTGGGGACGGTGAAGAAGCGCATCATGATGTGCGGCAGGGCAGCAGTGCCGAACACCAGACCCAACGACATGGAGACGGCGGACACCGGGTCGGCCAGCATGGAGCCCGGCCCCATGATCTTGATGCCTTCCTTGTGCGACGCCACCGCGCTGGTGGCCATGGCCTCCAGGCTGAAGCCGAAATGGTGCAATGCCAGCAAGGTCAGCAGGGCACCGCCGCCCAGCATCAGGCAGGCCTTGATGATCTGCACCCAGGTGGTGGCGATCATGCCGCCGAAGGTGACATAGACCACCATCAAAACACCGACCAGGATGACGGCGACGGCGTAATCCAGGCCGAACAGAAGCTTGATCAACTGGCCGGCGCCGACCATCTGCACGATCAGATAGAAGCACACCACCGCCAGCGAGCCCATGGCGGCGAAGGTACGGATCTTGGACTGGTCCAGCCGATAAGACGCGATGTCGGCGAAGGTGAAGCGGCCCAGATTGCGCAGCCGCTCGGCCATCAGGAACAAGATGATCGGCCAGCCGACGAAGAAGCTGATGGTGTAGATGAAGCCGTCGAAGCCCTTGGCGAAGACCAGCGACGACAGGCCCAGCAGCGTCGCCGCCGACATGTAATCACCGGCGATGGCCAGACCGTTCTGGAAACCGGTGATGCCGCCGCCGGCGGTATAGAAATCGCTGGCCGAGCGGGTGCGGGTCGCCGCCCAATAGGTGATCCCCAGGGTCAGCAGAACGAAGGCCAGGAACATGCCGATGGCCGACAGGTTGATGGGCTGCTTTTCCACTGCCCCCAGGTCGCCGCCGGCGGCCAGGGCCGGAGCGGCGGCCAGCAGAACGGCCAAAGCGGGCAGGATGATCTTGGCGTGATGGCGGATCATTTCAGCGTCTCCCGCACGATGTCGTTGTTCAACTGCTCGAACGGGCCGTTGGCGAAGTGGGAGTAAACCCCGGTCAGCAGCCACGAAATGATGATGATGGCGGCACCGATGGGGGCACCGACGGTCAGCGATCCGCCTTCAGTCAAGGGAACCGCCAGAATCTGCGGGGCGAAGGCCACCACCATCATGAAGGCGTAATAGGACACCAGGACGATGGCCGACAGCAGCAGGGCCAGACGCCCGCGCCGCTTGACCAGTTGGGCGAATTTTGGGTTGCCGCGCACCTGTTCATAGATGGGATCGGACATGGCTCCTCCGGTTTGCATGCGTGACGGCGAAACAGCCCGCCGCTTTCAGCGCGCGTGGGTAGCAAACCAGCATTGCGGAACTTTGCCCGAATCATGACGGATTGTTGCGGCTACAGATATTGTAATAACAAGTATTATTGCGCCGCTTTAAGCTTTTCCTTGAGCACCACCGAGGCGCGCCAATAGCCCAAACCGTCGCCATCGACGAAATGGACGTGGCGGTCGGCGGAAAAGTCGCCGACCATGCAGGTCATGGTGGTGGCCTTGCTGCGGGCCAGGCCGAAATGGATGAGACCGGCGGTCTCCGCCTCGTTCAGCAGGGATTCGATGCGGGCGTCTTCGTCGGCGGTGACGTCCAGCACCAGACGCGGCCCGCCGGCCAATTTCCGGTAATCGGAACGTTCCGCCACCTTGCGCCTGTAAAACCCGGCATCGATGCCCAAGGCCTTGCCACCCAGGCGGTGCACCAGTCCCAGGATGGCACTGCCCAAAACCGCCCGCCCCATCCGCAACAGGCGCCGACCGCGTGCCACCACCTTGGCCTCGATCCCCAACAGGCGGGCGCGCGGCACCACCACCGGGCGCAAAGCACCGCCATCGCCCAAGGGGGCGGCGCGTTCGGTCGTCACCACCTGCTCCAGCCGGCGCAACACCTGTCGCACCGCGTCGCCCAAAGGGTCGATGGGATCGATGATGATGCACAGGATGTGGCCTCGCCGAGGCGGGATCGGCTCCCACCGACACGACAGGCCCTCCAGGCCCGGCAATTCGCCTTCCTTGGGGGTGATCCGCCATTGGGCATCGGCTTTCATCCAGTGTTCGGCCATGGGCACGCCGGCGCCCAGGAACTGGCCGAACACATTGGTGTTGCCGAAATCGTGCAGCGCCGCCAGCACCACATGCCCCTGACGGTGCAAGGCCGCCACCGGCACCATGCCGACGCGCAGCGGAATATCCAGTTCATGGGTCGACCACCAGCCCAAGGCGGCCATGGCCTCACGCGTCGCCGCCACCCGCTCGGGCGGGATCACCGCCACCGCGCCGTCACCGCCAAACTGGCAGGCGGCGGGCTGGCCGGGGCTGCCGGCGACGGCGGACAGCACCGCCACCGCCGCCCCGGCGACAAAGTTGACGTCACGGTCCCGTCCGGCCTGGGCCAGGAGGGTGCTGCCTTCCACATCGGCGGCGGCAACCCACCAATCGTCCCCCAGCCGGGCATAGCGGCTGGGGTCGAAGCCATCGGCGGCGAAATCGCGGATGGACGGCAGCATCAGCCGATGGCGGCCAAGGCGGCGGCGTAATCGGGCTCGTCGGCGATTTCCGCCACCAATTGGGTGTGACGGACGGTGCCGTCGGTGCCGATGACGATGACCGCGCGCGCCAGCAGGCCGGCCAGCGGACCGCTGGTGATGGTCAGGCCGTAAGAATCGCCGAAATCCTTGTGGCGGAAGTCCGAGGCCGACACCACATTGTCCAGCCCCTCGGCTCCGCAGAACCGCTTATGGGCGAACGGCAGGTCGGCGCTGGCGCAGATGATCACGGTATTGGCCAGCTTGGCGGCTGCGGCGTTGAATGTGCGCACCGAGGTGGCGCAAGTGGGGGTATCGACGCTGGGGAACACCGACACGACCACAGTCTTGCCGGCGAAATCGGCCAGCCCGAAATCGGCCAGATCGGTTCGGGTCAGGCGGAAATCAGGCGCCTTGGCCCCGATGGCGGGCATCTCGCCGCTGGTGGTGACGGGATTGCCCTTAAGGGTGATGGTGGCCATGACGCATCCTTTGTGCAGGTGGAACAACTGACCGCATGTGGGGATGACAGTGTAGCCGAACAAGGCGGGCCGGCAAGCCGGCCCGCCCTTAGGCTCAGAACTTGACCGATCCGCGCATCCAGAAGGTGCGGCCCGGTTCGTTGACGCGGACAGTGTCGTTATAGGCGGCCAGATCGGCCCCCGACCACGCCCCGGTCTTGCTGATATGCTCGGCATAGGTCTTGTCGAAGATATTATCGACGCCGCCGGTGAAGGTGACCGCGTCGTTCACACGCCAACCGCCATTGAGCGAGAACACGGCGAAACCGCCGGTTTCACCGATATCCTGGCCGATGATGCTGCCCCAGCCGGCCTGGGTGCGGTGCTGGCCGGCGACGGCGCGCATGTGGAAGGCACCCATGAATTCACCGTCGTCATACTTGACCGCCAGGGACGTATCCAAAGGCGGGGTCTGGGCCAGGGCGGTGCCGTCGGTCAGGTTGTTGCCATGGACATAGGCGGCATTGGCCTCGACCGACCACGACGGCAGGAATTTATAGGCGATATCGCCCTCGCCGCCCCACCGCCGGGCCTCGACGCTTTTGGCATCGGCGCTGGCCACCAGGATGAAATCGTCGGTATAGGCATAGAACAACGAGGCCGAGGACCGCCAGTTGCCCTGCTTGAACAGGGCGCCGATATCCAGTTGCTCGGTCTTTTCCGTCGCCAGCTTGAAGGTGCGGTCGGAGGCCGTCACCTTGTTGCGTTCCCAGTAATCGGGAGCGCGCTCCACATGGCCCAGGCTGGCGAAGGTGGTCAGCGGCAGCCCCACATCCACGTTGCGTTCATAACGGACGAAGCCGGAATGCAAGGTGCGGTCGTCGGTCAGATTGGGCTGGACGTTGTGGCGGGTGGCCTGCACATGGGTCAGGCGATAGCCGCCGATGACCCGGTCCACCGCCGACAACTCGCGGCTGACCTCGCCGAAGCCGGAATAGGTGTCGAAGCCGATGTCCTTGACCCGCATCTTGCTGTCCAGACCGACGCCACGACGGTATTCGGCGGCGGTTTGCGACCGCGATGTATGTTCGTCGCGGTTGTAATCCACCCCCAGGCTGACCAGGGTCTGGGTGTCGGGGGTCAGTTCCACCAGGGCCTTGCCGCCCTGCATCAGGTGATCGACCTGGGACGCCGCCGTCATCATCGTCGTGGTGGTATAGCGCATGGAATAGGTGTCCATGACGTGGTCGACGTAATTGTGATAGGCTAGGAATTTCAGCTTGGCCAGCAAGGGGCTGATGTTGGTCTTGGTGAATTCCAGGTTGACGCCTTCGCGGTCGAACTGGGTGCCGTCCATCATCTTGCCGGGCATGGCCGCCTGGGCTTGGCTTTTATCGAAGCTGAACTGCAACAAGGTGTCGGCATCGGGGGTCCAGCCGACCATGGCGGTGCCGCTGTGCCGCCAATAGCGGCTGTGCAGGGCGTTGCCGTTGCCGTCCTTATAATCGTCCGACGACGAATGGGTGCCGATGGCGCGCAGGTAACCTTCCTTGGCCCCGGCCACCGCCTCGATCACCTCGTCATTGCGGTCGTTGCTGCCGTAAAGGGCGTTGGCGGTGCCGCGGATTTCGGTCTTGTCGAATTTCGGCGGCGTGCGCTCGACCAGGATGGTGCCCATGGCCGAGCCGCCATGAACCACGCTTTGCGGCCCCTTCAGCACCGTCAGCTTGTCGAAGGAACCGGGGAAGATATAGGCGGTGGGCGGGTCCATGCGGTTGGGGCAACCGCCCAGCACCGGGGTTTCGTCCAACAAGATGTTCAGACGCGAACCGCCGATGCCGCGCAACACCGGATCGCCGTCGATGGCGCCCTGACGGGCCACGGAGAAACCGGGAATATTCTTGAGATAACCGGCACCGTCGGCGGGCGGAATGGGCGTGCGCGGATTGTCGGTGTCGGTCTCGATCACCATGGGCTGTTCCATGGCCGGCGCGGTCACCACCACTTCCGGCAAGGTGGTCGCATCGTCGGCGGCGCGGGCGCCGGCGGGCAGGATGAGGGCAAGGGTCAGCAGGGCCGAGGACGCGCGCAAGGCACGGCGCCGCCCCCAATATTGAGTGCGTTCAGTCACGTCGAAACTCCGAACAAACGGGGTCAGCCCCAGGCCGATCAGGGCCAGGGCATGAAATCAGGGAAAAGTTCGGTTCAGACGGACAAAGGGGGAGCGCGGGCGGAAAAGCCCTGGGCGGCGTCCTGCACCGGCCAGGGATGCTGCGGCGGGACGAAGACATAGGCATGGATACGGGCGGGAACACGGAAGGACGGCGCTTCCGGCGGTGCCAGCATCTGCACCAAGGGCAGACAGGCGGAACAGAAAACGCTGGCTTCGGGCATACCCGGACCATCGGGCGTGGCCGCCATCATGCCGTCGATGGTACAGACCATCAGATCGGCAATGGGGATCATCCGGTCGCTTTGGGCGGCACGGGCCAGCGGAATGGCGGTGCCCAGGAAAATCTCCAAGGCCAGCAACACCAGCCCGCCCCAGGCCCCCAGGCGCATCCGCCGCCGCCGCCCGAAGACGGGCGGGCGCAGGTGCCGGGAAAGCAAAGGGGGGAACCGAAGCCGCGTCATCATTCCCGTATGCATGCCATGAGGACCGGAGCAATAGCACCATTTGCACCCAGGGAAAATATGGATAAGGGCAGAAAAGCGATTAAGACCGGACCGCACCCGACCCGGACGGGTCGATTTCATTTTGACGCATGGCGCTTGAACTGATTTCATGGCCCTTTCCTAAGCGGGCCCAGGGGGATGGCAACATGCGCATCGTTTCTTCCACGTTGATTTTGGCTGGTTTTCTTGCTGCCTCGACCCACGCCTGGGCCGCACCCGGCGAGGTCAAGATCGGCATGCTGACCACCTTGTCGGGACCGGGTTCATCCTTGGGTATCGACGTGCGCGACGCCTTCAACCTGGCGGTGAAGAACCTGGGCGGCAGCTTGGGTGGGCTCAAGGCCACGATCATCGAGGTGGACGACCAGCAAAAGCCCGACGTCGCCAAGGACGCCGCCACCCGGCTGATCGAGAAGGACAAGGTCGATTTCGCCACCGGCATCATCTTCTCCAACCTGATGCTGGCGACCATGCCCAGCTTCGACCGGGCGCAGACCTATTACATCTCGGCCAATGCCAGCCCGTCGCAATTGGCCGGCAAGCAATGCACCCCCTATTTCTTCTCTGCCGCCTATCAGAACGACAACCAGCACGAAGCTATGGGCCATTACGTCCAGGCCAAGGGCTTCAAGAACGTCTATCTGATGGCGCCAAATTATCCCGCCGGCAAGGACGGGCTGAACGGCTTCAAGCGCTATTACGCCGGCAACGTGGCGGGCGAGGTCTACACCACCGTCAACCAACTGGATTACGCCGCTGAGCTGGCCAGCCTGCGCGCCGCCAACCCCGACGCGGTCTATGTGTTCTATCCCGGCGGCATGGGCGTCAACTTCGTCAAGCAATGGGAACAGGCCGGCTTGAAGGGCAAGATTCCGCTGTTCGGCCCCGGCTTCACCTTCTCGGAAGACACGCTTGCCGCCATGGGCGATGCGGCGGTCGGCACCTTGAACACCGCCCAGTGGAGCCCCGATCTCGACAATCCGCAGAACAAGAAGTTCGTCGCCGATTTCGAGGCCGCCTTCGGTCGCCTGCCCAGCGTCTATGCCAGTCAGGCCTATGACGCCGCCATGCTGATCGATTCGGCCATCCGCAAGACCGGCGGCAAGCTGGACGACAAGGCCGCCCTGGGCAAGGCCCTGATGGCCGCCGATTTCAAGTCGGTACGCGGCAATTTCAAGTTCAACAAGAACCACTTCCCCATCCAGGATTTCTTCCTGCGTGAGGTGGTCAAGGACAGCAAGGGCCGTTACCTCAACAAGAAGATCGCCCCCATCTTCCAAGATCGCGGCGACGCTTACGTGGGTGAGTGCTCCATGTGATTGCCCAACTGTTCATCGAACAGGGGCTGAACGGGCTGCAACTGGGGATCACGCTGTTCCTGATGGCCGCCGGCCTGACCCTGGTCTTCGGCATCATGGACGTGATTCATCTGTCCCACGGCTCGTTCTATATGCTCGGCGCCTATCTTACCGCCACGCTGGGGGCCAGGTTCGACAGTTATCTGTTGGGCCTGGCCCTGGCCATCCCGCTGGTGGCGCTGATCGGCATGGTGGTGGAATGGATCGCCATCCGCCGCCTGTATGAACGCGACCATCTGGATCAGGTTCTGGCCACTTTCGGCCTGATCATGTTCTTCAACGAAGCGGTACGGATGATCTGGGGGGCACAGCCCATCTTCCTGTCGCCGCCGGCATCGCTGGCGGGCACCGTCGAGCTGTTGCCCGGCATCTTCTACCCGCAATTCCGTCTGGCCATCCTCGGCACCGGGCTGGCGGTGGCAGCCCTGCTTGGGCTGATGATCCGCCGCACCCGCCTGGGCATGCGCCTGCGCGCCGGGGCCAGCGACCGCGCCATGGCCGGCGCCTTGGGCGTCAATATCGACGGCTTGTTCACCATCGTCTTCGGCCTGGGCACCGGTCTGGCCGCCCTGGCCGGCGGCATGGCCGGCACCGTGCTGTCGGTGCAGGTGGGCATGGGCGAAAGCATCCTGATCCTGACTTTCGTCGTCGTGGTGATCGGCGGTATCGGCTCGATCAAGGGCGCCCTGGTCGGTGCCATCCTGGTCGGACTGGTGGATACCCTGGCGCGGACCATGCTGCCGGTGGCCTTGCGCTCGACCTTGCCGGCATCGCAGGCCGACAGCGTCGCCGCCTCGTTGTCATCCACCAGCGTCTATGTGCTGATGATCCTGGTGCTGGCCTGGCGGCCGAAGGGGCTTTATGGCGCACGCACCTGATTTTCGCCGACGGCTCGCCCTTGTGCTGCTGCTGATCCTGGCCCTGGCCGTGCCGCCGGTGCTGTCGGCGTTGGGCCAAGGCTTTTATGTGGGTTTCGCCGCCCGCGTGCTGATCATGGCCCTGGCCGCGCTCAGCCTGGATCTGGTCATGGGCCTGGGCGGCATGGTCAGTTTCGGCCACGCCGCCTTCCTGGGCTTGGGCGCCTATGTGGTCGGCATCGGTTCGTGGCACGTCTTCGACGGCTCACCCCTGCCCTTCGGCTTGGCCGGCAGTGAAAACGCCCTGATCGTCTGGCCCCTGGCCATGCTGGTCTCGGGTCTGGCCGCCCTGGGCATCGGCGCCATTTCCTTGCGCACCACCGGCGTGCATTTCATCATGATCACCCTGGCCTTCGCCCAGATGCTGTTCTTCCTGGCCGGCGGGCTCAAGACCTATGGCGGCGATGACGGCATTACCCTTTACAGCCGCAGCGAACTGGCCGGGCTGAAACTGAGCGATCCCACCACCTTCTATTATCTGTGCCTGGGATTGCTGGTGACGGTGCTGGCCTTGCTGCTGCGGCTGTCGTCCAGCCGCTTCGGCATGGTGTTGAAAGGCGTGCGCGACAACGAGCGGCGCATGCGCGCCCTGGGCTTTCCCACCTATCGCTACAAGCTGGCCGCCTTTGTCCTGTCGGGGATGATCTGCGGGCTGGCCGGGGCGCTGTTGGCCAATGCCAGCGAGTTCGCCAGCCCGGCCCTGATGAGCTGGCAACGTTCGGGCGAGTTGCTGGTGATGGTGGTCCTGGGCGGCATGGGCTCTCTGGTCGGGCCGGTCCTCGGCGCGGTGGCGCTGATGGTACTGGAGGAATCCCTGGCCGAGTTGACCCAGCATTGGCAGGTGATCCTGGGGCCGCTGCTGGTGCTGCTGGCGCTGTCGGCGCGACGCGGCCTGTGGGGCTGGATCAAAGGCCGGGACGGGGCGCCATGACCGAGCCCTTGCTGCACACCTCGGGTCTGGTCAAACGCTATGGCGGCGTTATCGCCACCCATCAGGTGGCGCTGGCGGTGGAACGCGGCCACCTGCATGCCCTGATCGGCCCCAACGGCGCCGGCAAAAGCACGCTGATCGGCCTGCTGTCGGGGGAACTGGCCGCCAATGCCGGCCACATCCACTTCAACGGCCACGACGTCACCGGGCTGCATGTGCATCGCCGCGCCCGCCTGGGACTGGCGCGGTCGTTCCAAATCACCAGCATCTTCAAAAGCTTCAGCGTGCTGGCAAATGTGGTGCTGGCGGTGCAGGCCCATGCCGGACATTCCTTCCGTTTCTGGCGCCCCGCCGTGCGCGACCCGGCCTTGCTCGGCCCCGCCTTGGCGGCGCTGGAACGGGTGGGTCTGGCCGACCGCCGCCATGATGCCGCCGCCGCCCTGTCCCACGGCGAACGCCGGCAATTGGAACTGGCCATGGCCCTGGCCGGCGATCCGGCCATGCTGCTGCTGGACGAACCCATGGCCGGCATGGGGCCGGAAGATGGCCGCGCCATGGTCGACCTGCTGCAAAGCCTGAAGGGCGAACGCACCATCTTGCTGGTCGAACACGACATGGACGCGGTGTTCCAACTGGCCGACCGCATCTCGGTGCTGGTCTATGGGGCAATCATCGCCAGCGGCACCCCCGACCACATCCGCGCCGATGCCGAGGTGCGCCGCGCCTATCTGGGCGAGGAGGCATGATGCTGGACCTCAACGAGGTGGAAAGCTTTTACGGCGACGCCCAGGCGCTGTTCGGCGTGTCCTTCAGCGTGGCCGAAGGCGAAGTGGTCGCCCTGTTGGGCCGCAACGGCATGGGCAAGACCAGCACGGTCGCCTCCATCACCGGCCTGCTGACACCAAAGCGCGGCCTCATCCGCTTTCAAGGCCAAACGATTTCCGGTCAACCCGCCCACAAGATCGCGCGGGCCGGCATCGGTCTGGTGCCGGAAGGCCGCCGGGTCTTCCCCAATCTGACGGTGCGGGAAAATCTGGTCGCCACCGCCATCCCCCGCCCAGATGCCCAGGTGTCATGGGATTTGGACACGGTCTATGACCTGTTTCCGCCCTTGATCAAATTGCGCGGGCGCATGGCCGCCAACCTGTCGGGCGGCGAACAGCAGATGGTGGCCGTCGGGCGCGCCCTGATGACCAATCCGTCCTTGCTGATTTTGGACGAAGCGACGGAAGGATTGGCGCCGCTGGTACGCGACCAGATCTGGGCCGCCATCCGCCGCCTTGCCGCCCTCAAGCTGTCCATCCTGGTCATCGATAAGAACATCGACGCCCTGCTGGCCCTGGCCCATCGTCATGTGGTGCTGGAAAAGGGGCGGGTGAGCTGGACCGGCACCTCCGACCAATTGGCCGACCAGGATTTCCGCCACCGCACCTTGGGTCTGTGACCGCCCGCGATGCCCAAAAGCCTTGGGGCATCGCGGGCGATGGCTCAGACCTTCTTCACGAATTCCGACTTCAGGTTCATGGCGCCGATACCGTCGATCTTGCAGGCGATATTGTGGCCGTCGGTGGCATCCACCAGCCGGATGCCCTTGACCTTGGTGCCGCCCTTGACCACCAGCGACGATCCCTTGACCTTGAGATCCTTGATCACGCTGACGGTGTCGCCGTCGCTCAACACATTGCCGTTGGCGTCCTTGACCACGCCGCCCGCATCGCTTTCGGCGGCCTCGCCCTCGGCCCATTCATGGGCGCATTCGGGGCAAACCCAAAGGCTGGCATCCTGATAAACGTGTTCGGAACCGCATTTGGGGCACTTCATCTCGTTGTCCATCATCAACCTCGTCAATTGTGCGGCGATCCTACTGCACCGAGCTATTGATAAGGAACCATTAGTAAGGGGTCAGGCCTTAAGCCGGTAACCGACGCCCGCTTCGGTGATGATCAGGGCGGGCTGGGTCGGATCGGTTTCCAGCTTCTGGCGCAATTGGTTGACGTAAACCCGCAAATAGGCGGTGTCGTCGGTATGAGCCGGCCCCCACACCTGTTTCAGGATTTCCCGATGGGTCAGCACATGGTCGGGGCTGCGCGCCAGATGCTCCAGCAGATCCCATTCCTTCTTCGACAGATGCACAGGGGCGCCGTCGCGGCTCACCAACCGCCGGGCCAGATCGATGCGGATGGCGCCGACCTCGACCACCTCGCCGGCATCGTCCTTGGCGCCCTGCTGGCGCAGTACCGCCCGGACCCGAGCCATTAACTCGGCGACGCCGAAGGGTTTGACCACATAATCGTTGGCGCCGCGGTCCAGGGCCTCGACCTTGTCCAGTTCCCCCGCCCGCACCGACAGCACGATGATGGGCATGGCGGAAAAATCGCGGACGGCGCTGATCACCTCTTGCCCGTCCTGGTCGGGCAAGCCCAGGTCCAGGATCAGCAGATCGGGGTTTTGACCGCGCGCCGCCTCGATGCCGGTTTGGGCGCAGTCCGCCTCCGACACCTCGTAGCCGTTGGCGGTGAGCGAGATGCGCATGAACTTGCGGATCTGCGGCTCATCGTCGATGACCAGGATACGGGGCATCACGGATTTCCTTTGCCATCAAGGTCAAGATCGGGCGGCGGCGGCAGATGGATGATGATGCAGGTTCCCGCCCCATGCAAACCCGGCTCGGCCTTGATGGTGCCGCCATGGGCCTCGACGATGCCGCGACAGATGGCCAAGCCCAGCCCGGTACCGGCCTCTTGCGTGTCGGCGGCCCTGACCCGATAGAACATGTCGAACACCTTTTCGCGGTCCTCGGGCGGGATGCCCGGTCCCTGATCGGCCACCTCGATGGCGATATGGTCGGCGGTACGCTTGGCCCACACCTTGACCGGCGATCCGGGCGGGGCGTATTTGCAGGCATTGTCCAGCAGATTGAAGATCACCTGCTCCATCAGCACCGCATCCAGGCACAGCAGCGGCGTATCCGGGGCGATATCGACCTTGATGGCGTGGCGCCGCGCCAGCCGCTCGGTGCGCTTGACCGCCGCCGTCACCACATCGCGCAAATCCACCCAATCCACCCTGGGCTTCAGCGCCCCCGATCCCAGCCGGGTCATGTCCAGCAGGTTCTGAACAAAGCGGTTCAGCCGCTCGGCCTCGTCCTGGACGGTCTGGGCCAGATCGCGGCGCCCGTCGGCATCCAGTTTGTCGTCATAGGCGATCAGCGAACTGGCCGCCCCCATGATCGACACCAAGGGCGTGCGCAGATCGTGCGACAGCGACGACAGCAAGGCAGCGCGCAGACGCTCGCGCTCGGTGGCGACACGGGCGGTTTCGATGTCGGCCACCATGGTGGTGCGCTCGATGGCCACCGCCGCCTGATCGGCCAGGGTTTCCAGCAGACGCATCTGCCCCGGCGACGGCAGATCGGCGTCTTCGGTCATCTGCACGCCCAGCACCCCCACCGGGCCGCGCCCGGTCTTCAACGGCAGGAACAGCCATTGGGCGGCGGGCAAGGTGGCCGAGCCGCGCCCGGCGATCTTGCCATGGCTCCAGGCCCAGTCGGCGGCACCGGCGGATTTGTCGTCGATCTGGTCCTCGGGCGGATAGCCGGCGGCGATGGACAATCCCGCCTCGCCCGGCAGCAGCACCAGGGACTTGCCGTGAATGGTCGCCGATACGTGATGAACCACCGCCCACAGCACGTCGTCCTGCGTGGCCGCCGCCGATATCTTGCGGCCGAAATCATAGAGATTGCCGGTGCGCCGCGCGCTTTCCCGCGTGGCCCGGATCTGGTCGCGCAGCCGCGCCGCCATGTTGCTGATGATGAAGGCAGCGATCAGGAAGAACACCACGGTGACGATGTTCTGGGTGTCGGTGATGGCGAAGGTGAAACGCGGTTCGGTGAAGAAGAAATTGAAGGCGAGGAAACTGGCCGCCGAAGCCAGGATACCGGGACGCAGGCCGGATTTCATGGCGACGATCATCACCGCCAGCAAATAGCCCACCGAGATATTGGCGATGGGCAGCCAAGGATGGATGACAAAGCCCAATCCGGTGGCCGCAGCCGTCGCCAATAAAGCGACGGCATAGCCCAAGCCCAGGTGCAGCCAAGTGTCATCCGTCTTGTTGACGGCGGGACGGGCGGGTTTTGGTCTGGTCTCGTCCTCGCCGCCGACCAGCACCACGGTAAAGTCGCCGGCGCGGCTGATCAGATCGTCGGTCACCGATCGCGACCACCGCCGCAGCCAACCGGCCTTGCGGGCGCGCCCCACCACGATCTGGGTGCAATTATGCTCGCGCGCATAGGACAAGACGCACTCGCCCACGTCGTCGCCATGCAAGGTCACGGTATCGCCGCCCATCTGCGCCGCCAGCCGCAAGGCGGCGTCGATGCGGTCCTTGGCCGCTTCCGGCAAACCGTGCGCCGCCGGTGTTTCCACCGTCACCGCCACCCAGGCGGCACCGCGGCGTTCCGCCGAGCGCTTGGCGGTGCGCACCAGCCGCTCGGCATCGACCCGCTCGTCGATGCAGACCAAGATACGTTCGCGCGCCGGCCACGGACCGGGAATGGCATGGGCCCGCATGTAATCGACCATCTGGCGGTCGACCCGCTCGGCGGCGTGGCGCAAGGCCAATTCGCGCAAGGCGGTCAGGTTGCCGGGCGAGAAGAACGAATGCACCGCCCGCCGCGCCTGTTCCGGCACATAGACCTTGCCCTCTTCCAGCCGCTTGATCAGGTCCTGGGGCGGCAGGTCGATCAGTTCGATCTCGTCGGCGGTGGCCAGAACGCTGTCGGGCAGGGTTTCGCGCACCTTGACGCCGGAAATCTGCTCGACGATGTCGTTGATGGATTCCAGATGCTGGATGTTCAGGGTCGAATAGACGTCGATGCCGGCGGCCAGCAATTCCTCCACATCCTGCCAGCGCTTGAGGTGGCGCGAACCGGGGATATTGCTGTGGGCCAGTTCGTCCACCAGGGCGATGCGCGGGCGGCGGCGCAACAGCCCGTCCAAATCCATCTCGCGGAAACTTCGCCCGCGATATTCGGCCAGACGCGGCGGCAAGATGTCCAGATCGGCCAGCAACGCCTCGGTTTCGCGCCGGCCATGGGTCTCGATGATGCCGGCGACCACGTCGATCCCCTCGCGCCGGCGCTCATGGGCGGTTTCCAGCATGGCGTAGGTCTTGCCGACACCGGGCGCCGCCCCCAGGAAAATCTTGAGATGGCCGCGGCTCTCCTTTTGCGCCTCGGCCAGAAGCGCATCGGGGGACGGACGGTCGTGACGGTCGTCGTTCATGGCTTATACTTCATCTGATCGGCCAGCGTTGGTCCAGCGCCAGATTGAGCATCAGCACATTGACCCGGGCCTCGCCCAGGATGGCCAATTCCCGGCCCTCGGTCAGGGCGGCCAACACCGCCTCGATTTCGTCTTCCGTCACCTGGCGGGCCTTCGCCACCCGCTTGACCTGAAAACGGGCCGCCGCCGGGCTGATATGGGGGTCAAGACCGCTGGCCGAGGCGGTGACCAGATCCATGGGCACCGGCCCCTTGGTGCCGGGATTGCCGGCCTTGGCCGCCTGTACCGCCGCCGTCACCCCGTCGGCCAAGGCCCGCGCACTGGGGGCCAGATTGCTGCCCATGGAATTGGCGGCATTATAAGGCTGATCGGCAGTGGCCGAGGGACGGCCATGGAAATAGCCGGGACCGCTGAAGCTTTGCCCGATCAGGGCCGAACCGACCACATGGCCGTCTCGTTCGATCAGGCTGCCCTGGGCCTGCCAGGGAAAGACCAGTTGCGCCAGACCGGTGACCGCCAGTGGATAGGCCAGGCCGGTAAGCGCCGTCAACATCAGCAGCAACGACAAAGCGGGACGAAGTTCCTTGATCATGATGTCTCTCCGATCAGGCCAGGCCAAGGGCGGTGACGGCCATGTCGATCAGCTTGATGCCGACGAACGGGACCACCAGACCACCGAGGCCATAGATCAACAGATTGCGTTTGAGCAGCGTGGCGGCGCTGGCCGGACGATAGGCCACCCCTTTCAGGGCCAGCGGGATCAAGGCGATGATGATCAGCGCGTTGAAGATGATGGCGGCCAGGATGGCGCTTTGCGGGCTGGATAGCCCCATGATGTTCAGGGCCTGCAATTGCGGATACGAGGCCAGGAACAGCGCCGGGATGATGGCGAAATACTTGGCGACATCGTTGGCGATGGAAAAGGTGGTCAAGGCACCCCGGCTCATCAGCAATTGTTTGCCGATCATGACGATCTCGATCAGCTTGGTCGGGTCGCTTTCCAGATCGACCATGTTGCCGGCCTCGCGCGCCGCCTGGGTGCCGGTGTTCATGGCCACCCCCACATCGGCCTGGGCCAAGGCGGGGGCGTCGTTGGAGCCGTCGCCGCACATGGCCACCAGACGCCCGCCCTTCTGATAATCGCGGATCAATTCCAGCTTCTTTTCCGGAGTGGCTTCGGCCAGGAAGTCGTCGACGCCGGCTTCCGCCGCGATGGCCGCCGCCGTCAGCGGGTTGTCGCCGGTGACCATCACCGTCTTGATGCCCATGGCCCGCAAAGTGGCGAAACGGTCGCGGATACCGGGCTTGATGATGTCCTTCAGGTGAATGACGCCCAGCAGGCAGCCGTCGCGGGCCACCACCAGCGGCGTCCCGCCGGCCTTGGCCACCTTTTCCACGATCTGGGCCAGATCCTTGGGCGGAGTGCGGCCCGATTTTTCGACGGCGTAGGCGGTCAGCGCGTCGCTGGCGCCCTTGCGGATCTCGCTGCCGCCCAGATTGGCGCCGCTCATGCGGGTATGGGCGGAAAACGCCGTGAACACCATGTCCATGCCCACCGGCTCGGTCAGGCCGAAGCGGTTGCGCGCCAGCACGACGATGGATTTTCCTTCCGGCGTGTCGTCGGCCAGCGACGACAGGAAAGCGGCCTCGGCCAGATCGCGTTCCGACACGTTGGACAGCGGCAGGAATTCCGCCGCCTGACGCGCTCCCAAGGTGATGGTGCCGGTCTTGTCCAGCAGCAGGACGTCGATATCCCCCGCCGCCTCGACCGAGCGGCCCGACTTGGCGATGACGTTGAATTTGACCAGCCGATCCATGCCGGCGATGCCGATGGCCGACAGCAGGCCGCCGATGGTGGTGGGGATCAACGTCACGAACAAGGCCAGCAGGAACACCACCGGGATGGCGCTGGCCGACCACGAGGCGAAGGCCGGCAAGGTGGCGACGACGATCAGGAAGATCAGGCTGAGCCCCACCAGCAGGATGGACAGAGCGATTTCATTGGGGGTCTTCTGCCGCTTGGCCCCTTCCACCAGGGCGATCATGCGGTCAAGGAAGGACTGGCCGGGATCGGCGCTGATGCGCACGACGATGCGATCCGACACCACGCGGGTGCCGCCGGTCACCGCCGAACGGTCACCGCCCGATTCGCGGATCACCGGGGCGGATTCGCCGGTGATGGCGCTTTCGTCCACGGTGGCGATGCCCGACACCACGTCGCCGTCACCGGGGATGGTGTCGCCGGCCTCGCACAGGACCAGATCATTGATGCGCAGGGTTTCGGCGGGCACCAATTGCGCCGTGTCACCGTTGGCCGAGGCCAGCTTGCGCGCCATGGTACCGCTGCGGGCGCCGCGCAGGGCCGAAGCCTGGGCCTTGCCGCGGCCCTCGGCCACCGCTTCGGCGAAATTGGCGAAAAGGACGGTGAACCACAGCCACAAGGAAATCTGCGCCATGACCGCCATATGGGCGCTGCCCCAATCGCGCAGGGTCAGGATGGTGGACAGCACCGCCACCACGGCGGTGGCGAACATCACCGGGTTGCGGAACAGATGGCGGGGGTTCAACTTGACCAGCGCCTCCCTGGCCGCCTGGCCCATCAGGGCGCGGTCGAACAGGGCTTGGGCTTGGCGACGATGGATGCTCATGATGTGATTTCCCTAGAACAGAGTGCCGGCGCCAAGCAGCAGGTGCTCGACGATGGGCCCCAGGGCCAGAACGGGGAAGAAGGTCAGGCCGCCGACCACGACGATGACACCGACCAGCAGGCCGACGAACAGGCCGCCCTGGGTGGGAAAGGTGCCGCTGGACGGCGGAACGGTCCGCTTCGCCGCCACCGACCCGGCGACGGCCAGCAGGGCCAGGATGACGACGAAACGGCCAAACCACATGGCCAAAGCCAACAACACGTTGTGCAACAAGGTGTTGGCGCCGAAGCCGCCGAAGGCCGAGCCGTTATTGGCGGTGGCCGAGGTATAGGCGTAGAGCACTTCCGACAATCCGTGCGGGCCGCCGGCGGGGATCGAGCCCGACCCGGCCAGCAACCCCACCGCCCCCAGCCCCAAGACGCCCAGGGGGAAGACCAGCATGGCGATGATGGCCAGCTTGACCTCGCGCGCCTCGATCTTCTTGCCCAGGTATTCCGGCGTGCGTCCGACCATCAGACCGGCGATGAACACCGTCAGGATGACGAAGACCATCATCCCGTAGAAACCGGCGCCGACGCCGCCGACGACGATCTCGCCCAGCATCATGTTGACCAGCGGCACCATGCCGGCCAGCGGCATCAGGCTGTCATGCATGGCGTTGACGGCGCCGCAGCTGGCGGCGGTGGTGATCACCGCGAACAGGGCCGAAAGCGCGGTGCCGAAACGGACTTCCTTGCCTTCCAGACTGCCCACCGCTTCCGCCCCGGCCTGGACCAGGGCCGGATTGGCCTGGGCCTCGGCCCAATAGGCCATGGCCACGCCGATGACGAACAGCACCCCCATGGCCCCCAGGATGGCCCAACCCTGGCGCTGGTCGCCGACCATGCGGCCAAAGGTGTTGGTTAGGCCGGCACCGATGGCGAAAATGGCCACCATGTGCAGCAGATTGACCAAGGCGGTGGGGTTTTCATAGGGATGGGCGGCATTGGCGTTGAAGAAACCGCCGCCATTGGTGCCCAGATGCTTGATCATCATCTGCGACGCCACCGGCCCTTGGGCGATGACCTGGGCCCCGCCTTCCAGCGTGGTCGCCTCCACATAGGTCGACAGGTTCTGCGGCACGCCCTGCCACACCAGCACCAGGGCGCCGACGACGCACAAGGGCAGCAGCAGGTACAAGACCGCCCGGGTCAGATCCACGTAGAAATTGCCGATACTCTTGGCCCCGTTGCGGGCGAAACCGCGGATCAATGCGACGGCGACGGCGATGCCGGTGGCGGCGGAAACGAAGTTCTGCACGGTGAAGCCGGCCATCTGCACCAGATAACTCATGGCGGTTTCGCCGCCATAGGCCTGCCAATTGGTGTTGGTGACGAAGCTGATGGCGGTGTTGAAGGCCAGATCGGGAGCAATCGCCGCCATGGCCGCCGGGTTGAACGGCAGATGCGCCTGCAAGCGCTGCAAGCCGTACAGGACCAAGACACCGGCCAGGTTGAACATCAGCAGCGACAGGGCATAGGCGGCCCAATGCTGCTCGCGCGCGGCATTGACGCCGCAGATTTTATAAAGGCTGCGTTCGATCGGTCCCAGGACCGGCGACAGCAAGACACGCTCACCGCCGAACAGACGGGCCATGAAGCCGCCCAGCAGCGGCGTCACCGCCACGATCAGCAGGATATAGATCAGGATTTGCAGAATGCCGTTGGAGTCCATAGCCGGCCTCCGTCAAAAGCGTTCGGGGCGGATCAGGGCAAAGCCCAGATAGCCCAGCAGAATCAGCGCGACCAGCGCGCCCAGGATGAGGTCGTCGGTCATGGCGACGCCCTACAACCGTTCGATGGCACGGACGAACAAGCCGCCCAGCGCGAACAGCCCAAGCATGGCTGCGAGAAAGACAAGGTCGAACATGACCGTTGCTCCGATCAAGGTTTCACTGCCTCAATCGGTAGCCCTATCGGGCATCAGCGTTCCATGCGGATTGCCGTAAAGAAATCTTTATGCCCTGAACGTGATCTCAGAGCTGTGCGCTAAAAAATTCGTCCGATCCCTTAGGCGGAATCACCTGGACGAATGACGATCCTCACCCCATCTGGGGTAAGGACAGAAGACCCGAAGCGGGTGCGCCGCTTGACGCCCCGCTTGCACGTTTCTACAGTGATCGCAACACCCCTGGCGGCATCACAGCCCCGATACGACAAACAGAACGCAAGGAAGACGGTTATGAAGAATGTGACTGACCAGACTTTCGAGGCCGAGGTTCTGAAGGCCGATGGCCCGGTCCTGGTGGATTTCTGGGCCGAATGGTGCGGCCCCTGCCGCCAGATCGCCCCGGCCCTGGAAGACCTGGCCAAGGATCTGGAAGGCAAGCTGACCGTCGCCAAGATCAACATCGACGAAAACCCCGGCACCCCGGGCAAGTACGGCGTGCGCGGCATCCCCACCCTGATGATCTTCAAGGGCGGTCAGGTCGCCGCCACCAAGATCGGCGCCCTGCCGAAAAGCAAGCTGGTGGAATGGGTGAATTCCAGCCTGTAAGGCGGTATCCAGACCCGACCATACAGACCCCATCCCAGCGGATGGGGTCTTTTTTTGCGCAAAAAAATGGGCGAGCCTGAAGGCCCGCCCGGAAGTCTAGAGGAGGAGATGCGCTCTTCGTTCGATCTCCCGCCGCCGTCTCGGGACGGCGGCTGGCGGCACTATACCCACAATCACCTACCCTTTGGAATAGCCTTATACGGAAGTGGATAATTTTCCCATGAAGCGCCATTACCCTGCAACCAGCCGAAACCGTGGCCCCATCCTGGAAGTGCTACGCCGATGGTTACCACCCGAAGGGGTGGTATTGGAAATCGCCTCGGGTAGTGGTGAGCATGCCTGCTGGTTCACTTCGCACCTGCCGGGGTTAATCTGGCAGCCCAGCGACGGCGATGCCGATTGCCTGTCCTCTATCGAGGCGTGGCGCCAGGATCAAGGCTTGAGCACCCGCATCCGTCCGCCCCTGCATCTGGACGTGGCCGCCCCCTGGCCGTTTTTGTCCGCCGATGCGGTGTTCTGCGCCAACATGGTCCATATCTCGCCCTGGGCCACCAGCCAAGGCCTGATGGCTGGGGCGGGCCACGTGCTGCCGCCCCACGCTGTGCTGGTACTCTATGGCCCGTTCAAAGTGAACGGGACTCACACCGCCCCTTCCAATGCCGCATTCGACGCCGATCTGCGCGCCCGCAATCCCCAATGGGGTGTGCGCGACCTGGAAGCGGTCGACGCCCTGGCCCGTGAAGCCGGACTGGACCACCAGGAAACCATCGCCATGCCCGCCAATAATCTGAGCGTGGTCTGGCGCAAACGCCCTTGACATAAGAAACAATTACAGTTACGAATAACGGCATGAGCAAGAATTGCCGTTTCGCCGTTGCCGTTCACACCTGCACCCTTCTGGGCATGAGTGACGGGCAGCCTTTGACCTCGGATTGGATTGCCGGCAGCGTCAACACCAACCCGGTGGTCATCCGTCGGCTGCTGTCGTCCCTGGCCAAGGCCGGGTTGGTGACATCGATCAGGGGCAGCAATGGCGGCTCGGTGCTGGCGCGATTGCCCGAGGCCATCACCTTGCTGGATATCCAGCAGGCAGTGGATGAAGACACCGAACCGGCCCTGCACAATCAGCCGCCCAATCAGAAATGCCCAGTCGGGCGCGGCATTCAGCCGGTGTTGCGCCGGGTCATCGACCGAGCCGAGGCGGCACGGGAAGCGGTTTTGTCCACCACCTTGCTGGCGGAAGTGATCACCGGCATCAAAGCCTGTTCTTAATTTTTGCCTTTCAATGTAACCGTAATTATCACACTTACATGGAGTACATCATGAGCAGCATCGCCATCCTCTATCATTCCGGTTATGGCCATACCGCCGCGGTCGCCAAGGCGGTGGCCGAGGGCGCCGCCCAGGTCGCCGACACCCAGGTCCATCTTGTCCCCATCGAGGAATTCGAGGCGCATCAGCCGCAAATCGACGCTGCCCAAGCCATCATCTTCGGCTCGCCCACCTATATGGGGGCGGTGTCGGGGCCGTTCAAAACCTTCATGGATGCCACCGCCAAGATCTGGTACGGGCGCGGCTGGCAAGACAAGCTGGCCGCCGGCTTCACCGTTTCGGCCAGCCAAAGCGGCGACAAGCTGGCGACCTTGCAGCAATTGTCGGTTTTCGCCGCCCAGCACGGCATGGTCTGGGTCAGCCTGGGCCTGCTGCCGGGCAACAACAATTCCAAGGGCAGCGTCAATGATCTGAACCGCCTGGGCAGCTTCCTGGGCGCCATGGCCCAGGCCAATGCCGATGAAGGGGCCGAGGCGACGCCGCCGCAATCCGACCGCGACACCGCCGCCCATCTGGGCCGCCGGGTGGCCGAGGCGGCCCAGCGCTGGAAACGGTAAGCCAAAACAAAACCCCCGCCCGGTCGCCCGGGCGGGGGTTCAGGTTTAAGCCGAAATCGGCTTAGTACATGTGCTGGCCGCCATTGATGGAAATGGTCGAACCGGTAACGAAATCGGCATTGTCGGCGATCAGGAACATCACGCCACGGGCGATATCGTCGGCGCGGCCCAGACGGCCCACCGGGATCTTGGCGATGATCTTTTCCAGCACCGCCGGCGGCACCGAGCGAACCATGTCGGTGTCGACATAGCCCGGGGCGATGGCGTTGACGGTGATGTTCTTGGCCGCGCCTTCCTGGGCCAGGGCCTTGGTGAAGCCATGGATGCCCGACTTGGCGGCGGCATAGTTGACCTGACCGTACTGGCCGGCCTGACCGTTGATGGAGCCGATATTGACGATACGGCCGAAACCGCGCTCGCGCATGGATTCGATCATCAGCCGGGCCAGGTTGAAGCAGCTGGTCAGGTTGGTGTGAATCACATCTTCCCACATCTGATAGGTCATGCGGTGAAGGGTGGCGTCGCGGGTGATGCCGGCGTTGTTCACCAGGATTTCGATCGGGCCCATATCCTGGGTGATCTTGGCGACGGCGGCTTCACATTCGGCATAATTGGACACGTCCCAGCGATAGCTGGTGATGCCGGTTTCCTCGGTGAACTTCTGCGCGGCCTCGACGTTGCCGCAATAATTGGCGGCGACGCGATAGCCATTGGCCTTCAGGGTTTCAGAGATGCAACGGCCAATACCGCGGGTACCACCGGTAACAAGTGCAACACGCCCCATGGTTATCTCCTGTCTTTCTGCTTTGGCCGGCTGTTTTTTGTCCGGCTTTTTCGTTTCCACCCGGTCGTCGAAGGGGGAGCCGCCGGGCGGGTCGCGGCTCCCCGATTTTCTGCCTTCAGCCGCGCGGCGCCCGGGATTCCCCCATGCGTGCTTCGCACGCGGCGCGCCCGGTACGGGCAGTCACAGACAAATCAACGCTCGATGCACATGGCGATGCCCATGCCGCCGCCGATGCACAAGGTGGCCAGACCCTTCTTGGCGTCGCGCTTGATCATTTCATGGATCAACGACACCAGGACGCGGCAGCCCGAGGCGCCGATGGGATGACCAATGGCGATGGCGCCGCCATTGACGTTGACCTTGCTGGTATCCCAGCCCATGCCCTTGTTGACGGCGATGGCTTGGGAAGCGAAGGCTTCGTTGGCTTCGATCAGGTCGAGCTGTTCATGGGTCCAGCCGGCCTTTTCCAGGGCCAGCTTGGACGCCGGCACCGGGCCGATGCCCATGACCTTGGGGTCGACGCCGGCGGTGGCCCAGCTCTTGATCTTGGCCAAGGGCTTGAGACCGCGCTTGGCGGCTTCTTCGGCGGTCATCAGAACGACGGCGGCAGCGCCGTCATTGATGCCCGAGGCATTGCCGGCGGTGACGGTGCCGGCCTTGTCGAAGGCGGGCTTCAGCTTGGCCATGGCTTCGACGGTGGCGCCCGAACGGATGTATTCGTCGGTGTCGAACAGCTTTTCTTCCTTCTTCACCACGATCTTGACCGGGACGATTTCGTCCTTGAAACGGCCCGACTTGACGGCGGCTTCGGCCTTGTTCTGGGAAGCGACGGCGAATTCGTCCTGCTCTTCGCGGGTGATGCCGTATTCCTTGGCCACGTTCTCGGCGGTGACGCCCATGTGATAGGCGTTGAACACGTCGGTCAGGCCGTCATTGATCATGGTGTCGACGAAGCCCATGGGGCCCATCTTGATGCCGCCACGCAAGTAGCCGGCGTGCTGCGAGTTGCTCATGCTTTCATGGCCACCGGCCACCACCACCTTGGAATCGCCGGCCAGGATGGCCTGCATGCCCAAGGCGACGGCGCGCAGACCGGAACCGCAGACCTGATTGATGGTCATGGCGGTGGAACCGATGGGCAGACCGGCCTTCAACGCCGCCTGACGGGCGGTGTTCATGCCGTTGCCGGCCGACAGGATATGCCCCATCAGCACTTCCGACACGTCTTCGGCGGCGACATTGGCGCGGGACAGGACTTCGCGGATGACGATCTCGCCCAGCTGCGCAGCCTGATAGCCGGAAAGGGAACCGCTGAACGACCCAACGGGGGTACGGGCGGCGGAAACGATAACGATATCGGTCATGACAGGCTGCTCCTTCAGATGGACATAATTGGTCGTTGTCAGGACTGTTTTTAAAATAATCTGTAAGTTTCATAGTACGGCGGCGCACCATCGCGCAACCGATTCATTGCAACAGGGAACGTTTCAGCCAATTGGCCAACGGCGTGTAGACCTCGCTGCCGGCACGGGCCGACAGCAGCATACCCACATGGCCGCCCTTGACCATCATGGTTTTCGCCCCCTCCACCGCCCTCGCCAATGGTAGAGCGGACTCGGGCGGAACAATACGGTCACGTTCAGGGATCAGCGCCAGCATCGGCATCTTCAGCTGGGCCGGATCGACCACATGCCCCTCCACCCGCCAGCGCCCCATCATGGTATCGTTGTCGCCATACCAGCCAGACAGACATTCGCGCGCCACCGGCCCGGCCAGATCGACGCCGTCATTGGCCCAATCCTCCAGGGCGACGAAATCCCGCGCCCGGGCCGAACGGCGCTTGAGCCGGGCGAAAGCGGCGAATTTGCGTGCCGTCAGCCCCGGATCGAGCGAGGCGAACAAGGCTTGCAGGATATCCAGCGGCAAGGTGCCGGTGACCTTGATCAGGGCATCCAGCCCCGGCCCCAGGGCACGCAACAGCTTGCCGTGCGCCTCGCGCCCGGCATGAAAGTTCCACGGTGTCGCCAGCAGGGCCAGCCCCTTGATGTCGGCGCTGCGCCGCAAGGCCAAGGCCAAGGCCAGGTCGCCGCCCATGCAATAGCCGACCAAGGCCGGTTTTTGCCCGGTCAGAGCCAGGATATAGTCAAGCATCCGATCAAGCCGACCGGCGATGTAATCGGTGAGGGTGAAGTCGCGTTCCGCTTCCCCCGGCGCATCCCAATCCACCAGGAACGGCGACAGGCCGCGTGCCGCCAAGGCGCGGACCAGCGAGCGACGGCGGCTGAGATCAAGGATGTAACAGCGATTGATCAGTGACGGCACCACCAGCACCGGCGGGCCGGCGCTGTCGGGCAGGCGGTAATCCAGCAACCGGGTGCTGCCCTGGCGCCACAGCGCCGGCATGTGCGGCAGATCGCGCTGATGGCGGTGATGGCGGTAAAGGGCGACGCCGTCCAGCACCGCTTCATGGCGCTTCAGACTTTCGGCGGCGATGGCGTCTTCAAAACATTTCCATCCGTCGGGTCCGGCGGCGTCGAGGCTTGCCTTCAACTCCGCCGCCTTCGCCGCCAGTTTGGGATTCCAGGGCAGCGACCCGCTCTTCCAAAGCGGCAAGGCGGCGCGCGAGCCCATCAGGGTCGTCGCATGGGCCAGCAGATGCAGCGGCAGCGGGCGCGGCCCCTGGCGTGGATGATCCGGGGGGGGCGTTTGGGGTGCGCGCGCTTGCCGATGGGGCATCCGGGACCTGGACCTCGCTGGCGGGGGCAGCACCGGCATTCGCCGCATGGACAAAAGCGTTCGCCCCTTCGGTCATGGCGGCGATGCCACGGGCGAGCGCCTCGGCCAGCGCCGGTTCATTGGCCATGGCCGCCACCTGTTCCTGCCACAGATCAAGGTAACGGCGCGCAAGCGAACTGAAATCCGGCGGCGCTTCAGACATGCTCACACCATACTCCCGGCGGGGGTTTTTGACCAGAGCCTCGACACCCCATCGTGTTGCAACGCCATGAAAAATCTCTTGCCATTCGTCGCGATTGCGAAAACTCTGATAGCATAGAATGAAAATCCAACAGCGGAAGCGAAGCGACGATGTCCGAGACCAAAAGCACGGCCCAAACGCCTATCACCATCAAGAAATACGCCAACCGGCGCCTGTACAACACGGCGACGTCCAGCTATGTCACGCTGGACCACTTGGCGCAGATGGTCAAGGAAGGGACCGACTTTGTCGTCTACGATGCCAAGTCGGGCGAGGACATCACCCGCTCGGTGCTGACCCAGATCATCGTCGAGGAAGAATCCAAGGGCGGCCAGAATCTGCTGCCCATCGGCTTCCTGCGCCAGTTGATCGGTTTTTACGGTGATTCCCTGGGCGGGCTGGTGCCGCGCTACCTGGAACATTCCATGCAGTCCTTCGCCACCAACGAACAGCAGATGCGCGCGGTGATGGAAAAGGCCCTGGACGGGCTGTTCCCCTTCAACCAGATCGAGGAAATGGGCAAGCAGAACATGGCCTTTTTCGAATCGGCCATGAAGATGTTCACCCCCAATTTCTTCCAGTTGGGCGAGGACGGTTTGCCCAGAATGCCGACCGCTCCGGGGCTTGAGGAATTGCAGGCGCAGATGGTCGCCTTGCAGCAGCAGATCATCTCGCTGACCAAGAAGAAGTAAACCCTTCCGCCTGAATTTGATCCCATTGCCCAGCGTGAGCCAGCAGGCTTATGCTGGGCAATGATTTTTGATCCGGTGGCAGGAGGTCGCCTTTGGGCGATTTGACCACATCTCCGCTTGATCCGCGCAATGCCGCCTTGCAGATAAGGCCGACGGCAACCGCCGCCCTGCGCCCCACCGATCCGACCAGAGAACGCCTTCAGGTCGGCGACAACAAGGTCGCCAATCAGGACGCCGAGGCGGTCGAGGATCGGGCCGGCCAGTTTGCTATCGATGCCGATGAAACCGGCGGTCTTGGCGCCCAGGCGGTCCGGCAGAAAAGCGCCCGCGGTGGTCACGGCCTGCTGGGGGCCTTCACCAATTTCCTCGCCAAGATCTTCACCCAGGCTGATGGCGCCGCCGACAGCGCCGCCTCGGTCCGGTTGAACGGCATCGGCGCCTATGGCCGCGCCAATGCCCAGCAGCCCCAGTCCATGGCCACCCAAGCCATGGACAATGTGCAAAATCCCGGCTTCCCCCGCCTGGCGTCAGGTCGGGTGCTGGATTTGATGGCCTGAGCCTCAAATCATACACCAGACATAAGCACGACCATCGGCATAGGCCGGCGGATGAAATATTGCGCACAAAGCCCTCCGATCACATATCGGACAAGGGGTATTTAATATCCATTTAATATTTGAACTTACTGTTCAAACATCGGTCATTCGTCTAAAATTTAGATAAAATTGTCATCAATTTGACGATAAATACTTGCGATTATTCCCTTGCATTACATCTATCCCAGCCCTATCAGCCTGTGCGGATAACACAAAAAGCGGCAACCGCAGGATGTGTGGGGAGGGAGCAGATAATGCACACGACAACCAGGATCACACCGCCCAGTCACCGAGGTCGGGCATGAGCCGCCCGGCCCATGCCCGGCGACTGGACATCTATGTGGCTTTCGCCTTCGCCGCCGCCGATGTGTTGCTGGAAATCGACAAGGATGGACAAGTGCTCTTCGCCGTCGGTGCCGCCCGCGCCTTGCTGGGCTGGCCGGCGCGCGTGCTGTCCGGCATGCGCCTTGACGATTTGATCGCCCCCGCCGACCATGGCCGTGCCGCCGCCGCACTGGCGACCATGGCGCGGGGCGAGCGTGTGCGCAATTCGTCGGTTTCACTGCGCAAACAGGACGGCAGCGTATCGCCCGGCCTGCTGTCTGGCTATCGTAGTCCCGATGATTCCACACATCTTTTGGTGGTTCTGGGGCATTCTTCTTGCAGTTGCGCGCCCTTGGAACGAAGACTGGCGCAAAGCGGTCTCCTGGATCAGGACAGTTTTCAGGCCCGAACCCGCCATCTGCTGGACCAGGACAGCAGCGACGCCCCCTATGTCCTGACCATGATCGATTTGCCGGAAATCCCCCGCCTGCGCCAGCAGGCGGGCACCGAACAGACGGAAACCATGGTCGCCGCCATCGGCGCCTATTTGCGCGATCATTCCATCGGCGGCGACACCGCCGGCCAGTTCAACGACACCACCTATGGCTTGGTGCACGATTCCAATCTGGTGCGCGACGACATTTCCGCCGCCATCAACGACATCGCCCGCCAGACGGTGCCCGACGGCCCGCCCATGCTGGCCAAAACCCATTCCATCACCCTGGACGTGGCCGACGCCTCGCCCGAGGAAGCCGCCGCCGCCCTGACCCACGCGGTCACCGGTTTTATCAACGACGGCGGCGGCGGCACCCTGGCCGCCCTGTCCGCCGACCTGCAACCGCGCATGTCCGACGCCATGACCCGCATGCGCGCCTTGCGCCGGTTGATCGAGCGTGGCGACTTTCACATGGTGTTCCAGCCCATCGTCGATTTGTGGACCAACACCATCCAGCACATGGAATGTCTGGTGCGGTTGGGCGACAGCGACGCCACCCCGTTCGACACCGTCACCTTCGCCGAAAGCATGGGCCTTGCCGGCCAGTTCGATCTGGCGGTGTGTGAGCGCATGTTCGCCATGATGCGCCAGGGACCGGCCTCGGACCCCGCCTTGAAATTCGCCATCAACCTGTCGGGCCGCACCCTGACCTCGCCCGACAGTACCAGCCGATTGCGGCGACTGCTGGACGGCGCCGCCGACCTGCGCGGACGGGTATCGTTCGAGATCACCGAATCGGCGGCCATGGGCGAACTGGCCGCCGTCAATGCCCTGTTGCAGGAAATCCGGGCCAAGGGCTTTCCGGTCTGCCTCGATGATTTCGGCGCCGGCGCCGCCGCCTTTCATTACCTGCGCGAGCTCAAGGTCGATCACGTCAAGATCGACGGGCTTTACATCAAGAATGCCCTCAGGAGCGGCGAAAGCGTCTCGTTCATCAAGGCCATCGTCGGCCTGTGCGCGGAATTGGGCATCAGCACCACCGCCGAATGCGTGGAAGACCCGGAAACGGCAAACCTGTTGAAGTTGCTTAAAGTAAAGCGCGGCCAAGGCTGGTATTTCGGCAAACCGTTCCGTCCGGCTCATATGGCCGCAGCCGACACCAAAACCCCCTGGGTTACCGCCCAAACATCCTGGCGCAATGGCTTGCTGTGCTTCGTCCCCCCCGATGGCAATCTGGGTCGCCTCGGTGCACCGTCGTCGCGGTGAATTCAGACAAATCCGCACGGACCGCGTAGAATTTCGGATATCCACAGTGGTATCACCGCACCCAAAGGCGCATATACCCATAGCGACACCAACCTGGGCGCTGGTTCACAGCTCGGGCAAAGCATTTCCTGGAACGCCCTCTTCACCCGAGGTTGTTTTGACGGCAAAAACAATTAAACAAAATATACAATTGGCAATTCTACATTCACTCCAGACTTCATATCAATGAGGTCATAAGCAAGATATCCCGTATTGCCTGTTATCGGTTTTCAGACTATGGACTGCACAGTCAAAGAGCACCGTTACAACAAGTATGACTTTCATTCAGCCACAGCAACGAAGCCAGTAACGCCCCATGACCGAAGAAAAAGCCCCCCCCATTTCACGCCCGGTCAATCGCGCCAATGATACGGATCGCCACGTGGGCACCCGCATCCGCGAGCGCCGTATCATGCTGGGCCTGTCTCAGCAGCAGATGGCCGATCTGATCGGTGTAACCTATCAACAGGCGCACAAATACGAACGCGGCATCAACCGCATTTCCGCCGGACGTCTGTATGAAATCGCCCAGGTTCTGGGGGTTCCGGTCAGCTACTTCTTTGAAGGCCTGGACAACCAGCGGGCCACCGACCTGACCGCCCGCCAGCGCATGTGCCTGGAACTGGCCCGCAATTTCTCCAGCATCCAGAACGAAAAGCATCAGGAAGCCTTGTCGCAGATGGCCCGCGCATTGGCTGCCGCTGAAGACTGATCCGCCTTCCCCATGATGTGGACGAAGGGCGACCACCGGTCGCCCTTCGTCGTTATGGAGACGACAACTTTTCGACAGCCCACGATGCGCTTTCCGCCACCGATGGATTTTGGTGTGTCAGCAAGGCCCGCGCCGCCGGCAACAATCGCCGATCACCACTGTTGCCCATGGCCACCAGGACGTTGCGCAGCAACCGGTCCAGGCCGATGCGCTTGACCGGTGAACCGGCGAACACCTGGCGGAAACCAGGATCATCCAAGCTCGCCAGATCGGCCAGACGCGGCGCCTGCATTTCCATGCGCGGCAAATAATCGGGATCGGTGGTGGCAGGGGCGAACTTGTTCCACGGACAGGCAGCCATGCAATCGTCGCAGCCATAGATGCGGTTGCCCAGGCGTGACCGCAATTCCGGGTCGATAGCGCCCTGATGCTCGATGGTCAGATAGGAAATGCAGCGCCGGGGCTCGATCCGCCCCTGCCCGTCCAAGGCGCCGGTCGGACAGGCATCGACACAGGCCCGGCACGAGCCGCAATGATCGGCCTGCACCGGATCGGGCGGCAGGTCCAAGGTGGTGTAGATTTCCCCCAGGAACAGCCACGAGCCGAAATCGCGCGACACCACATTGGTGTGCCGCCCCTGCCAGCCCAGACCCGAACGGGCGGCGATGGGCTTTTCCATCACCGGGGCGGTGTCGACGAAAACCTTGAGGTCGCCGCCCAGATTGTCGACCATCCAGCGGGCCAGCGCCTTCAGCCGCTTTTTCACCACGTCGTGGTAATCCTTGCCGCGGGCATAGACGCTGATATTGCCGCGATCACCCTGCTCCAGCAGGGCCAGGGCATCGCCCGCCGGGGCGTAATTGCTGCCTAAAGTCACCACCGAGCGGACCTCGGCCCACAGGCCTTGCGGGTTGGCCCGCTGATCCATGCGCTCGGCCATCCAGCCCATGCCGCCGTGGCGGCCCTCGGCTACATACTGATCAAGCGCCGCCCGCCAGGCCGGATCGGCGACGGCGGGGGCGAAGCCAACCGCGTCGAAGCCCAATTCCAAGGCCTTGGCGCGTATTTTGGCTTTCATTCCCTAGCCACGGCCGCGATAGGGAGGGACGCCCTGATCCGGCAGCCACAGCCCAGCCGGCGGCGCCCCGGTCTGCCAGAACACGTCGATGGGAATACCGCCGCGCGGATACCAATACCCGCCGATGCGCAGCCATTTGGGTTTGGTTGCCTCGACCACCCGCTTGCCGATCATCACCGTGCAGGCCTCGTGAAAGGCGCCATGGTTGCGGAAACTGCCCAGGAACAGCTTCAGCGACTTGGATTCCACCAGATGGTTTTCGGGAACATAGTCGATGACCAGATGGGCGAAATCGGGCTGACCGGTGATCGGACACAACGAGGTGAATTCCGGGGCGGTGAAACGCACCAGATAAGTATCGCCGGGATGGGGGTTGGGCACCACTTCCAGCCGGGCCGCCTCGGGATCGTCGGGCAGCGCCGCGGACTGGCCCAATTGGGTCAGATGAGGATAATCGGCCATCTCTATTTCCCGTTCATCTTCTTGATGGTGTTGGTGGTGCTTTGGCCTTCCACCAGATTGGCCAGCACCACCCGTCCGCCCCAGCCGATGACGTCATCGGCTCCCACCACGGTCGCCACCGTGTAATCGGCGCCCTTGACCAGGACATCGGGACGCAAATGACGGATCAGGTCCAAAGGCGTGTCCTCGCCGAAAATCACCACCATGTCGACCATGGACAGCGACGCCAGCACGGTGGCCCGGGCCGCTTCCGACTGCACCGGACGGGTCGGACCCTTGAGGCGGGCGACCGAGGCGTCGGAGTTCAGCCCCACCACCAGCCGGTCGCACGCCGCCCGCGCCTGGGTCAACAACGAGATATGGCCGGGATGCAACAGGTCGAAGCAGCCATTGGTGAAGCCGACGCT
>Ga0209066_10000810_pt1 | contig 44206 bp, 31 predicted proteins | sample All_14_2_FD_187198 | JGI IMG/M metagenome (GOLD analysis project Ga0209066, IMG submission 187198) | Freshwater microbial communities in response to fracking from Pennsylvania, USA - Allegheny Zone_MetaG_DW_15 (SPAdes) (version 2) ... | reverse complement strand
ATGATGCGTTTTGCCGTCCTTGCCGCGCACGCCCCACGCCTTGGCCCAATCGTTCGAATCGGCCGATTTCCAGATGATATCGTCGGGCCAGGCGGACGTGTTGCGGCAGATTTCGTTGTTCGGATCCGCCTTCATCCCGATCGCCTCCATCTGTTCGGGATAGTAGACGTCGCGGTAGCAGTCGTAGCGACCCACGAGAACGTCCGGCATCGCCGCGAGCGCGGCAACGGTCTCCGCGCCGCCGCCCGAGCTCCACAGAAAACGGTCGAGCCCGGACGCCTTCAATTCCTTCGCCATGTCGACGGCGCCGGGTTCCTTCCCACCGCCGAAATACCACACGTTCGCGGCGCCCAGCAGACGGTCGATGTGCGGACGCGCCTTTGCCTTTTCGCGGAACGTTTTCACGAGGCCGTTCGCCGCCGCGTACGCGCGGTAACGTTTCGCCATCGCGACGTAACCGCCCGACGTCAGAAACACGTAGCGCGCGCGCCGCGTGTAGCCGAACTGCCCGCGCGTCGGGGCCCATCCCGGCGCGGCCCCCGCCAGAACGCCCTGCGCCCGGTACGCCGTCATCTTCGCGTCGTCCGGCGTTTCGAGGATGGCCATCCAGCCCGCCCCCTCGGCGCCCTCGGAAACGCCGAAGAACGGCATCGACATCGACGCGCTGTGCGCGGAAAGCTCCCCGATCTGCAACGTGTTCGTGCCGAGCGGAAGCAGAAAACCTTCGCTGACGGGCACGACGAGAAAATCCCCCGTCCGGGAGGCGAAGGCGTCCGGATACGCGAACGTTCTCTTTAGCGCCCCAGCGCCGGAGACGGACGCCGTGAACTCCGCCGGCGCGGAGGGGTCGAGGGCGAAACGGACCGTTCGCTCTCCGCGCGTCAGGGCGTCTGTCACGTCGATTTCCAGTTCTCCCGCCGCCGGACGGCGCGCCGCCCGCACGAGATAGGCCGGGAAATAGCCCGCCGCCGCGGAGGACGTCCACGTCCGTCCCGTCCGCTTGTCCGTCACGGAGAGTCCCAGGTTGTCCGCCCGCACGTTCAACGCCAGCGCGTCCGACTCAAGCGTCCACTGCTCCGGCAGATCCGCCGCCAGCGGCACGCATCCCACCTTTTCCAGAATCTCGTCGCCGACGTCGCCCGTGTACGGCCCCGTCCCGCCGACGCGCGCCTGGATCCACGTCGCGCCGAGCGGAATGGTGAACACGCTTTCGCACGTTTCGCCCGCGAAGAAATCCTTCGCGCCGAAGCCCCACATCAGCACCTTCCCCTTATCACCCGACAGGATCACAGACACGTGCGCCTTCTGCTTCGCGGGTGCCCCCGGCACCGCGGCCGAACGGCAGGCCAGACGGTAGACTTCGCCGGGTTTCACCGCGACGTTGCCGCCTTTCAGCGTCAAGGCCCAATCCTGCTGTCCCGTGTGGACGACGCGGTACATCCCGTTCGTCGCCGTCAGCGAGATTTTCCCGTCGCGCGCGTACGGAGCGCCGTATTCGGCGAAACCGGCGGACACCGCCAATCCGCACAACAAACCGATCATCACTTTATTCATGTTCATCCTTCAACGTGTTGAGACAAATCCGCATCCGGTCGCGTGATGCCTCTGTCAGTCCTTGGCTGGTTTCCACCAGAAGGACTCCCAATATTTCGCGTCAATCGCTTACGGGTCGAAAGGCTCCGAACGAAGGTCATAAGAATCCGGCAAAACGCCGTACCACTTCATCCACAGCACATATTCACGCGAATCAACGCGGCTGATGAGGCCCCTTTTGTTTCCACAGGGAGGGACGCGCGTCTGCGCGTCCGGGCATGCAGACGCAGGCCCCTCCCTGTGCGCCAGAAATTCAATTTGTAAAACACAAGCCGATTTGTCGGTCCCCCAGACCTCGAACTCGGAGACGCCATTGTCGGTGAGCGGGAAGGTCTGCTTCAGGTTCGTGAGCTTCATCCACGCGCAGGTCTTGGCCGGGACGCCAGCACGCGGCGTCCTTCTTTCCGTCGATCGCGCAGACGGGCGAACACGTCGGCAGATACTTGAAGTGCGAGTTGGCCGTGACGCGCGGGTAGCTCCGCAGCCAGTAGGTGTAGGCGTCGGGGTTGAGCGCGAGGATGCGGAGCGGGTTGCCGGCCACGTTGCCGCCGCCGCGCGCTCATGGCTTGACGATCCGTACGGGCACGTCGTTGGTCTGGGCGGGGCCGGGCGTGCTGCGTCCCTCGGCGACCTGTTTCGCCAGCAGGGCCTTGAGGCGGCTGACGGTTTCGGGATGCGCGGCCGCCACATTGCGGCTTTCGGAGGGATCGTTCGCGAGGTCGTAGAGCTGGACGCCCTCCGGGTCGAGCTTGGCCTTGCCTTTGCCGCCGTCGGAAAAGCCGCCCGATCCGGGCCACGCCAGCATCTTCCAGGCGCCTTCGCGGAGCGAGAAGCGTCCGTGCAGGCTGTGCAGGATCAAGTGGGTGCGCCCCTGCTGGCCGCCGCGCAGCAGCGGCAGGAAGCTGACGCTGTCCTCGGCGGCGGTCTCGGCCACGGCCGCGCCGGTGAGCTCCGCCAGCGTGGCGTAGAGGTCGTTGAGGCCGAGCAGGCCTGAGCAGGTCGTGCCGGGCTTGACCGTGCCGGTCCAGCGCGCCAGGAACGGCACGCGGTGTCCGCCTTCCCACAGTTCGCTCTTGTAGCCGCGGTAGGGTCCGCTGGGGCGGTGCCCCTGGGCCTCCAGCGCCTTGACGCCGCCCTTGCCGCTGCCGCGCTCGTCGCCCTCGACCAGGCCGACGTAGGGCGCGTAGCCGTTGTCGCTGGTGACGATCACGAGCGTCTGCTCCGCGAGGCCCTGCGCGTCGATCGCGGCCAGAACCTGGCCGACCGTGTCGTCGACCTGCTCCACGAAACAGGCGTAGTGGCCCAGCGGGTGCGGGCGCTTCCACGGCGCGGCGGGCACGACCGGCGTGTGCGGCGCGTTGAGCGGGAGGTAGATGAAGAAGGGTTTGCCGGCCTTCGCGTCGGCGGCCTGCGCCGCGATGTAGTCCACGGTCTTGCGCGTGATGGCGGGCAGCACGTCGGGCGCCTTGAACCCCGGCGCCGTGGGCCCTTTGCGTCCGCCCTCGCCGGTGACCTCGTCGGGAACCGCGGTCACGCGGTCGTTCTCGATGTAGGTGTAGGGCGGCATGTCGAGCGAGCCGGCGATGCCGAAGAAGGTGTCGAAGCCGTGCGAGAGGGGCGAGTCGGAAAGCGGCCGCGTGTAATCGACGGCGCCGCCCTTCAGGAGCGGGTCGTCGGTGGTCTGCCCGGCCCAGCCGAGGCCGAGGTGCCACTTGCCGAAGCAGGCGGTGCGGTAGCCCTGCGCCCGCAGCAGCGTGGCGACGGTGGGGCGGTCCGGCGCGATGAGCGGCGCGCTGAGGCCGAACAGCACGCCGGACTGCAGGCGCGTGCGCCAGGCGTAGCGCCCCGTGAGGATCCCGTAGCGCGTGGGGGTGCAGACGGACGACGGGCTGTGCGCGTCGGTGAAGCGCAGGCCCTGCGCCGCCAGGCGGTCGAGGTTCGGCGTCTTGATCTTCGACTCGGCGTTGTAGCAGCCCAGGTCACCGATCCCGAGGTCGTCCGCCAGGATGAAGACCACGTTCGGCGGACGGGGCGCGGGCTGCGCCCCGGCGAGTGGGACAGCGGCTGAGAGCGCGGCGAGGAGCGGAAGCGCGACGGCGAGGGTGCGGGACTGCATGGGAGGCCTCCTAAAGGGGTGCGCCGAATCTTGGGGTGAGGCCGGCGCCGCACGGTCGGCGCCGGGGGAACGGTCAGCTCAGGGTGATCGTGGCCGCGCCGGTCCACGGCACCTGCGAGGCTCCGCTCCCCGCGACGATGCACAGGTCGGCCTGCGCGTCGGCGCGGATGTTCGCCAGGTTGTCGGCGTCGAAGCCCTCGCCTTTGCGCGCGGCGTTGACGTCGTACCACATGGTCGTCTTGCCCGTGGCGCGCAGCGCTTTGTCGAGCGCCGCGACGACGGCTTTCCAGGGCGCGGAGGCGGGGCCGTCGAGCCGCACCCGCTTCTGGCTGCGGACGCTGTCCATCAGGGCTTCGAAGCCTGCGAATCCCGCGGGCAGGGGGCCGGCGGTGACGGCGGCGGGGTCCACCAGCGTGAGGGCCAGCGCCGCGCCGTAGATCGGCGCCTGCTCGCCGAGCTCGCACGGCTTGACGGCGACGCCGTTGGGCAGGCGCGCCGCGAGGCCGGCCTCGAGCGCGGGCACATAGAGGTCCCAGTCGCGCGCGATGTTGCCGCCGATCACGAAGGCGTCGGCTCCGAACTTCGCGAGCCAAGGCGCCACGAACTCGGCGAGGTTCTCGCCGAAGGTGCGGTAGACCTTCTTGGCCGTGAGGTCGCCTTTGAGCGCGGCGTGGGCGATCTCCTTGCCGCCCGCGACGGTCTGGCCGGTCAGGCGCTTCCACTCGGCGACGAGCCAGCGGGTGGAGAAGAAGTCGTCCGCGATGCCGGTCTTATAGGGCACGTGCCAGAGCTCGCCGTCGGGCGGCACGTCGCTGCCGCGGGTCTGGGGCCGGCCCTCCTTCAGGAAGGAGGCGCCGAAGCCGGTGCCGAGGGTCACCACGACGGGGCGCTTGAAGCCCTGGGCGCCGCCGCGGAAGTACTCGCCGAGGGCGAAGCAGGCGGCGTCGTTGTTGAAGACCACGGGCTTGGCGGACGAGTCGAGCGCGTTGCTGAGGTACTGGCGGAAGTTGACGCCGAACATCTGCTCGTATTTGTTCTGGAAGGGGGTGATGCGGCAGATGCCCTCCTCGTAGGTGAAGGGGCCGGGGATGGCGAGGCCCACGCCCTTGACGGCCGCGGGGCCGACCTTGGCGGCGCAGGCGCGGATGGCGTGCTCGAAGACCGCGAGCACGGCCGTGGGGTGCACGTGGGTGTCGAGGTGTTCGCGGACGGTGCTGCCCTCCAGCATCTCGAAGGTTTGGGTGTCGACCAGGTCGAGCGTGATGTGCGAGCCGCCGACATCGATGCCGAGGTAATAGGTGGACGTCATGGGGGAGTCTCCAAAGGCGGTTGGGATGAAAGAAAAACGCCCCTTCTTTTTTAGAGAAGAGGCGCTTTCGGAATCACTGGTCGCGGTTCATGTATCCGCCGGGGATGGGCATCGTGCCCTCCCACGCGGCGGGAGCGGACCAAGGCATGTCGGTCTCGGACGGGGAGTCGGACATGCAGCCGGTCGCTACGAGCAGCGCCAGCCAGCCGACGAGGCCGAGCAACAGGCGCAGCGGTTTAGAAGAATACGACATCGCCCTTCTCCACGGGAACCTGTTGCCAATCGTTGAGGATATCGGCCACGACCAGGTTTTTGCCCTGCACGGCCTGGCGCAGCTTGATGCGGGTGACGAACTCGCCGGCGGCGCTCTGGCGGCCGGTGCGGCGCACGTTCATGTCGAGCTGGGGCAGCGCGTTCTGGCGCTCGGCGCCGAGCATCTCGGCCATGGCGTCGCCCGAGAACTCGATGATGACGAACTTGAGGTCGTCGTTCGCCTCGATGATCTTGCCCTTGTCGCCGGCGGTGAGCGAGGCGACGGCGGTGGAGCCGGTCGACGTGTCGCCCGTGGGCGTATGCTTCCCGGAAAGCACCTTTTTCAGGTCCTCATTCGTCTGGCGCAACTTGGCCAGGTCCTCGGTGAGCGTGACCTTCTCCTCGTTGACCCGCTCGACCTCGTTCTTGGCGTCGGCCAGCTCGGCGGAGAGCTCTTTCTTCTCGGAGGTCAGCTTGGCGACGCGTCCTTCGAGGGTCTCCTTCTCGGTGGTGAGGGCGACGACCTGCTCCTTCTGGGCCTTCAGCTCGACTTTGGCGGCGCGGCCGTCGGTCTTCAGCTTGTTGATCTCGTCGATCGAGCCGGTGAACATCTCGCGCATCTTGGTGAGCTCGGCGCGCGTCTTGTTCAGCGTGGCCTGCTGGGCCTTGGCGCGGTCGAACAGCTGGTCCATCAGCTCCTGCATGGTGCCGGGGCCCTTGACGCGGGGCTTGTTGTCCACCGGGTCCAGGTCGTACGCGCCGGTGTCGGTCAACGCATAGTAGTGGCGCAGCTGCAGGCGCTTGTCGTTGCTGCTGAAGTCGAGCGTCGGCAGGTTCTGCGTCTCAAGCTTGGCGGCATAGGACTCCAGCACCGACTCCTTCTCGGGGTTGGCCAGCTCGCGGTCAGACACCTCGGAGGTGTCCTTCTGGACCGTCAACGCGGCGGCGTCGGCGGCGTCGGCGGCCTCGATGGTCTTGGCGAGCTTGATGAACTGGTCCTCGAGCACGCTGTTCCTCTTGGTCAGCAACTCCCGCTTTTCGAACAATTTATAGGCGAAAAACAGAGAGACCGCACTCAGAATCAAAATGACATAAACTAAACCACGCAGCACTTTACCCATTGTAGATACCTCAACGTTTACTTGTGACACGTTTGACGCATATGTTGAAAGTTAAATCAAAAGGGGGGCCGACTGCAACAACAAAGTGTGCCGGGGTGCTTTTTTTTGTAAGCACAGGCCTGTTTTTGCGGAAAAGCGCGCGGAACGGGCCGCCATCGCGTGCGTTTCCCTCCGGCACCGCGCGAGCCGGCCGGCCGCGCGTGCAGAACCCGCGGTCATGGTGAACTGCTGGACCCGCTGTTTTCGCTCTCGCCGCTTTCATTTTTTTACTCTTTGAAATTGACCCCTTCGCAAACTTTCCGTATAACAGCAGACACTATGAATGAGAAGCGCTTCAACATTTTCCTGGGTCATGGGCTCGTGTTGCTGCTGAGCGTGTCCTTGCCGGTTGCCAGCGTTCAGGCGCAAGAGGCGGCGGCGGATCAAGAGCTGCGTGAGGAGTTCCGGTACATCGATCTGCTGCAGCAACTCCGGATGCCGGACATCGCGGACGAGGTGATCGCGGAGGCCAAGAAAAAGTATCCCGAGGCGGCGGCCCAGTTCAAGGTGCGGGAGATTCAGGGCCTGCTCTGGCAGGGCAAGTTCGACGACGTCAAGAAGGTCGTCGACGCGATGCCGGACAAGAACAGCGCCGAATTCTGGGCCCTGACCCTGGCCATGGCCGACTCCTATTACGCCTTCGGCAAATACGTGGAAGCGGACAAGCTCTATCTCGACTTCTTCAAGAAGGTGGACAAGCCTTCGCCCGCGCTGGTCTCGTTCTACCGCGACTCGGCCTACAAATACGCTCAGATGCTGCTTTATTTGGGCAAGGACAAAGAGGGCTTGGAGGCCTACCGCCGCCTCTTCAAGGTGCCGCTGGAGGAGAACGTCGAGCGCAACGTGCGCGCCGACATGGCCGAGCTGATGCTGAAGCTGGCTCCGGAGATCCAGAAGGCCGACGAGAAAGAGAAGATGCTCAAAGAGACCGAGGCGACGGTCGACAAGCTGCTCTGGAAGCAGGACATCTGGTTCGGCAAGGCCATCGTGATGAAGGCGCACATCTTCCTGCTGCGCGGCGACGTGAAGGGCGCGCAGGAGCTGGTCGAGAACTACATGCCGCAGCTGAAGACCATCCACGACGCCCTGCGCGAGGAGGACCCGGACGGCTCGCAGGGCATGCTGCGCATGAGCCCGATGCCGCAGTGCCGCTACCTGCTCGCCGTGCTGCTGATGAACGAGGCGATGGCCGAGGCCAAGAAGGACGGCGGCAGCGACGACCGCATCAAGGACCTGTTGCTCGGCGAGCGCGACCCGCAGACCAAGCAGCGCAAGGGCAACGGCGCCTTCAACCATTTCATCAACGTCTTCATCCGCTTCCCCGAAAGCCAGTGGGCCTCTGAGGCCGGCGAGAACTCGGAGAAGATCCGCAAGCTCATCAAAGAGCGCTACACCGCCGACCTGCGCACGCCGGTGACCGAAGCCCAGATGAGAAAGGTCCGCGAGATGCAGTTCGCGGGCGCGCGCCTGGTCTTCAGCCAGAACCAGTTCAAAGACGCGATCGACAAGTATCAGGCGGTCCTGAACCAGTTCCCCGAGACCCCCGAGTCCGTCTCCGCGCTCGGCGACCTGGCGATCTGCTACATCGAGGGTTCTGACAAGGACGCGGCGGCGGCGCTGCTGGCCGAGACCGTCACGGGCCACCTCTCCGAGCGTTTCTCCCAGAACGCCAAGCTCATGAAGGACGCCGGCGACCAGGTGCGGCGCATCGGCGAGTACTACGGCGAGCGCAAGCAGGAGGAGCAGAAGCGCCAGACCTACGCGCTCTTCTTCCGCGACTACCCGACGCACTTCGCGGCCGGCCAGCTCGTGATGAGCTTCGGCGAGCGCGAGTTCCAGGCGAAGAACTATGTGGGCGCGATGACCTACTACAAGCAGATCGCCGACACCTACACCAACTCGCCCTACTACTTCGACGCGCTCAACCGCATGGCGCAGATCTATAAGGAAGAGGGCCTGCACACCAACGAGATCCAGGCGCTGGAGTTCTACGTCGAGCGCCTCGGCGCGCGGGAGCGCCCGGGCCACGCGCTGGTGGCCGGCAAGTTCCGCCTGGCCGACGCCTACCGCGAGTACGGCAACCTGCTGATGAAGGGCATGGCCACCAACGAGACCGCGGCGGCGGAGCTGAAAGAGGCGGTCCAGAAGGAGTCGGTCACCTGGCTGACCAAGGCGGCGCTCGGGTTCGGCGGCGTGGCCAAGATGCTGTCCGGCGACGGGGCGGCGGCCTACCAGATCAACGAAGAGGAGAAGAAGCGCAACCTGCAGATGCAGGAGATGGCGGTCTTCACCAAGGCGGTGTGCCTGGCGCAGATCAACTATCCGCAGGACAAGCTGCCCGCGCTGCGCAAGATGGCGATCGCCTCGTTCGAGGAGTACGTCAAGCAGTATCCCAAGGGCCAGCTCGCGCCCAAGGCGCAGCTGCAGATCGGCACGATCTACAACATCCTCCAGGACGTGCCCAACGGCCAGGCGGCTTTCGAGAAGCTGAGCAAGGAGTACCCCGAGTCGAACGAGGCCAAGAACTCCGTGCCGATGCTGGCCGCGACGCTGATCGAGATGGGGCTGCGCGGCGAGGGCGTGGCCAAGTACCGCCAGATGTTCGGCGCCGGCGGCCAGTACACGGAAGGCCAGTTCATGGCGGCGGGCAAAGCGCTCGAAGACGCCAAAGAGTTCGACATGTCGATCCAGGCCTACGACAAGGTGCTGGCCACGGCCAAGGAGCTGCCGCTCGTCGCCGGCGCCAAGATCGGCCGCGCCCGCGCGCTGGTCGGACAGAAGAAGTACGCCGAGGCGCACAAGGCTCTGGACGAGTTCGTCAAGGACAAGAACCTCTCGAAGCTGCAGCTGGTGGTCGACGCCAACATGCTGCTGGTCGAGGTGGCCAGCGAAGAGGGCAAGACCGAGAAGGACGACAACGAGCGCACGCGCCTCTTCAATGCCGCCGTCGACGCGCTCAAGCTGGTCAAGAAGTACCGCACCACGCCGGAAGAGATGGCCGAGCTGGATCTGATGGCGGGCGAGGTGCTGCTGCGCAAGATGGACGCGGAGAAGAAGCTCGGCCTCACGAAGCAGGCCGCCGAGACCCGCGGCAACGCGATCGTGGCGTTCCAGCGCATGATCATGGGCAATCAGCAGGGCAACGCCGCGCTGGCCGCGACGCTGGAGAAGGCCTACTTCTACTGCATGCCGCTGATGCTGGAGCACAAGAAGTACGCGGACACGATCGAGGACTGCGAGCGCTACCTCTCGATCTTCCCGGACGGACGCTACAAGACGGATGTCCAGAACTGGCTGAACCAGGCGAAGATCGGGCAGTAGTCCCACCTTTTTTTGACCACAAACGGCACCTACGAATTTAAGGAGCAAACGCATGAAGACGAGCACACACACCGGAATTGTCGCGCTGGCCGTGACACTCATCACATCTGCCGCCATGGCCCAGATCCAGGGCGTGATCACCACGCCCGAAGGACGCAAGATCGAAGGCACGATCAAGTGGAAGATCCGCGAGAAGGCCTACGGCATCGTGGCCAAAGGCGGCAACGTCGAGCTGGAGATGGCTCCGGCCAACATCGCCGACATCCAGGTGCCCCGCCCGAAAGAGCTGGACGCGGCGATCGCCAGCATCCAGTCGGGCAACGCGGGCGCGGCCGTGCCGGTGCTGGAGAAGCTTTCGTCCGAATATCTGATGCTGCAGTGGGACACGGTGGCGACGCGCTACCTGGCCGAGGCGCACGTCAAGGCCGGCAACGCCGACCAGGCGCTGAAGGTGTGCGAGAAGGTGATCGCCGCCAATCCCGACGCGGCCTACCTGGGCGAGATGGCTCCGGCTTACTGGCAGGCGCTGCTCAAGCTGGACCGCACCTCCAAGGTCGAGGACCTGATGGCCAAGGCGATCAAGAGCGGCGACCGTGCGGCCTCTGCCCAAGCGTTGATCATGCGCGGCGACGTGATCCTGGCTGCGGGCGACACGAACGACAACGCCAAGAAGGCGCTGCGCGACGGTTACCTGCGCGTGGTGACGCTCTACAAGAGCGAGAAGGCGGCGCAGCCCGAGGCGCTCTACAAGGCGGCCAAGTGTTTTGACAAACTCGGGCAGTCGTCGCGCGCGGATCAGATGCGTACGACGCTCAAGAGCGACTTCGGTTCGTCCGAGTGGGCGAGGAAGCAGTAGGCGCAAGAACGTGGTTTTCCCGCGCCGGCGGGGCGCGGGGGTGAGCAGGGACTTTTGTTAGTCAACGAAACTAACTTGAACAAGGAAACAAAGTAAGAGGTTAATGATGAAAAGACTGGTCATGTCGGCAGTGATGTTCGCGGGTTTGACGGTTGGCTCTGTGATGGCGCAGGACGCGGCTCCTGCGGCGGCTCCGGCCGCTGCGCCGGCCGCTGCTGCGGCTGGCGTTGAGGCGGCTCCGGCCGCGGGTGCCGATGCGGCGAAGCCGAAGAGCTCCGGGAAGACAGGCTTTTTCGCGGTTGTGTTCGGATCGGGCTGGCTGGGCGTGGTGCTGTGGGCCGCCCTCTTCGGCTGCGGCGCGGCGGCCATCTACTTCATCGTGGACAGCTCGGTCATGGTCCGTCCGCAGAAGATCATGCCCCAGACGCTGATCGACAAGGTCAAAGCCGGCATGGCCGAGGGCGACGTGATGAAGGCGCTCCACGCCTGCGAGACCGAGCCGGGGCCGATGGCCAACATCCTCTCCGCCGGCTTCTCCCACGTGGAGGAGGGCTTCGAGGTGATCCAGGAGTCGATCGGCGCGGCCGCCGACCTGGAGACCGAGCGCATCATGCAGCGCCTCACCTGGATCTCGGTCTGCTCGAACTTGGCCCCGATGTTGGGCCTGCTCGGTACGGTGCAAGGCATGATCATGTGCTTCGAAACGCTCGCTACGGGCGCTCCGGACGTGGGGTCGCTGGCGTTGGCCATTTCGCAGGCGCTGTGGACGACCGCCGGTGGCCTGTGCGTCGCTATTCCCGCCATCACGTTCTACTACAGCATCCGCAACAACGCGAACCGCCTGATCCTGCGCATGCAGGCCATGACCATGGAGCTGATCAAGGATCTGCGCAACGTCGAAGTTGTGAACGACTAATCCCGTGTGCCGCAAGAAGGCGTTGCGGGCGCTTCATCGTTCGCGCGCCTTCGCGCGGGGCATTGCTGTCGGCGAAAGGTTTTGAATCCCGACAGGGTGGTTAATTTTGGGACCCGGAGGGGGCAGCCGCCCTCTGCCGGGGCGAGCCGTAAAAAGGGTTTGAGACCATGGCTAAAGGGTTATCAACACAACAGTGCGAGTTGGATATGACGCCGATGATTGACGTCGTGTTCCAGCTGATCATTTTCTTCGTGGTCACGTTGAAAATGACCTCGGATGTCAATCCGGACATCATCTTGGAAGACGGCAAGAATGGCGTGACACTGACGCAGGACAACTTGCCTCCCAGCACCTTGGAGATCGAGCTGGACCGCCGCGGGCGCATTTCGATCCACAATGCGACGCTGAACGAATCGCTCTTGGCGACCATGATCAAGAACCGCATCAACCGCCACGGCAACGAGTTCCCCGTGCTGATCCGCGCCGACCGCCGCACGCAGCACGAGAAGGTGCGCAAGGTCATGGACATCTGTACCGCGAATGGCATCTGGAAGCTCTCCTTCATTGCCGTCCAAGAGCATAAGGCCTCGAAAAAGTAGGAGACGGTTTTTATGGCTTACAAAAGGAAAGAAAATAAGGGTGAAAGCCCCAAATTGGATATGACGCCGATGATCGACGTCGTGTTCCAGCTCCTGATTTTCTTCGTGGTCACGCTGAAGCAGGAAGACATCTTGGCCAAGCTGTCGGCGGCGCGCCCTGCGCCGAACCAGGACGAGAAGGTCAAGGAGCAGCAGCAGGACCTGATCAACGTGATCGTGGCGCCGCAGGGTTTTCTCTTCAACGGCCGGCCGATGCGCCTGCCGGAGCTCGACCGCGCGATCGAGCGCCTGTCGGGCTACAGCAAGACCGCCATGGTGATCATCAAGTGCACGGCCGACTCGCCGCACGCCTTCCTGGTTCAAGTGCTGGATGTCTGCAACAAGCACGGCATGACCAATCTGTCGATTTTCAGCATGTAAGGAATCTGACATGAGCAGCAATGTGGATATGAACGAGGTCGACTCGCATCTCGACGAGATCGCCCGGATGTACACGAACGAGACGATGATCGACCGCATGAAAGTGCTGTTCGTCGGTCTCAAAGCGCCTCGCCAGTCCCGCGAGTACAAAGCCGCCATGATCGAGATGCAGCGTCTGTCGGCGCCGCTGGCCGCCATCCTTTTGCCGGTGTTTGCCGTCGGCCTCTTGATGGTCATGTCGAGCGGTGCGGCCGTGCAGGACCGCATCATCGAAACCCAGGTGCTGGAGGCCGAGGAGGTCAAGGATCTGGACAAGATCGAGGAGCTGGACAAGCCCGAAGAGCAGATGGAGGACGTGAACATCGACATCCCCATCAACAGCCCGAACGTCCAGGTGCAATCCGACACGCCCAACAACCAGCCGATGAGCCCGACGCCGCAGGCGTTCGACGCGGTGATGACGGTGAAGAGCCCCGTGATCCTGAAAAACATCTACGGCAGCACCCGCAACACCGGCACGCGCGGCGCGCAGCTCGCCAAGTTCGGCGGCGACAAGATGACCGAGGAGGCCGTGCTGCGGGCCCTGCGCTGGCTCAAGAAGAAACAGCAGGCCGACGGTTCGTGGCCGGCGCAGAAGGTCGCGATGACCGGCCTGGCCGTGCTGACCTTCCTGGCGCACGGCGAGAAGCCGGGCGAGTCGCCCGAGTTCGGCGCCACGGTCCAGAAAGCCCTGGAGTTCCTGATCAAGAGCCAGAAGGCCGACGGACGCTTCAACGGCGTGGACGGCAACGAGTACGCCCATCCGATCGCGACCTACGCGCTCTGCGAGGCCTACGGCATGACGATCAACCCGAACGTCAAGGCGGCGGCCGAAAAGGCGCTGGTGCCGATCATCAAGGGGCAGCACCCGACGGGCGGCTGGACCTACAAGATGAACCCCAACGTCAACGACAGCAAGGACCACGGCGAGGTCGGCAAGTACCGCGACGACACCTCCTACATGGGGTGGTGCGCGCAGGCGCTCAAAGCCGCCAAGCTGGCCAAGATCCACGCCGACGGCCTTGAAAAGGCGACCAAGCTCGCGGTCAAGGGCTTCAAGAAGAACGCCAACCCCAACGGCGGCTTCGGCTACACCGGGCCCGGCACCGGCGGACTCACCAGCGTCGGCACGCTCTGCATGCAGCTGCTCGGCGCGGCCAACGAGCCGGAAGTCAAGAAGTCGCTGGACATCATCGACACGTGGAAGCCCACCTTCAGCTCGTACCAGCTGCTGGAGGACGAGATCAAGAAGGTGGCGAAGGCGGACATCAAAGAGGGCCAGACCGCCCTCTCCGTGGCCAAGACCCGCGTGGCCAGCCGCGTCTCGCCGGACGAGAAGATGTTCTACAACTCCTCGGCGCAGTACTACTTCTACTACGCCACGCAGTGCAAGTTCCACGAGGGCGGCAAGCACTGGGAGAACTGGAACAAGACCATGAAGCCGCTCTACGTCAAGGCCCAGCAGGTCGAGCGCAACGCGATCAAGGACGACAAGGGCGTGGACCGCGACATCGGCTGGTGGGAGAACGCGGACGCGCACACCGACCGTCCGGTCATGGACACCTGTCTGGCGGCGCTCCAGCTCATGGTCTACTACCGCTACCTCCCGACGACCAGCAAAGAGGCCGTCCAGGTGGAAGAGGAGATCGTGGCCACGTCCAGCGACACCGACGACATCAAGGTCGATACGGGCAACCTGTAAGAGCCGTTTATTGGTTGCGTGGGTCCATGCGTGCATGAGTTGGGGAAATACGCGCTTTCCGACTCATGCACGTTCATTTGTTATAGCGCCCTCACTCATGGACAAGCGCACTATTGCACTCGCGCACTAATGCACGAGCGCACTAATGCACTAACGAACTAAAGAACTAACGAACTGCCCCCTATGCCTTTCTCCCTCTTTCTCGCGCTGAAATACCTGAAGCCGAAACGGTCGGTCACGTCGGTCGTGACGCTGGTTTCGGTGATCGGAGTGGTGCTCGGCGTGGCGATCATCATCATCGTGCGCGCGGTGATGACCGGCTTCGGCGACATGTGGCGCGAGAAGATCCTCGACTTCAAGCCCCACATCACGGTCACCCCCGGCGGGGGCGGCGTGATCGAGAACGAGCAGGCGGTCTGCAACCGGCTGGAGCAGGTGCCGGGGGTCGTCGCCGCCTCGCCCGGGCTCGAGATGCGCGTGTTGGCGGAGCACCGCCGGCGCGTGGTCGCGCCGATGATGATCGGGACCGACCCGCAGCGGGCCGCGCGCGTCATGAAGCTCGACCGCATGGTGTCGGGCGAGTTCAACCTGGAAGGCGACGCGGTGGTGCTGGGCGTCGACATGGCCGCCGAGCTGGGCCTGATGGTGGGCGACGACCTGCTGGTCTATTCCCCGATGAACCTGGTCTCCAAGGACGAGGTCTACTTCCCCGAGCGGCTGAAGGTCACCGGCATCTTCGATTCGGGGCAGCGCGACTTCGACTCCGGCTTCATCCTCACCTCCATCGCCGTCGCGCGCGACCTGATGGGCATGAAGAGCGGCGTCTACTCCGTCCACCTCAAGGTGGACCAGCCGCAGAACACCGCCCGCTTCAACAAGGTCGTCAACGACGTCCGCATGCTCGTGCCGGTCTATACGGTGCGGACCTGGCAGGAGATCGACAGCCAGCTCTTCAACGCGCTGGCCGTGGAAAAGAACATGATGGTGATCCTGCTGATGTTCATCACGGTGGTGGCGATCTTCTGCGTGACCAACACGCTGATCGTGCTCACGGTGCAGAAGACCGACGAGATCGGGCTGCTCAAGGCGCTCGGCTTCTCGTCGCGCCAGGTGATGGTCGCCTTTGTGCTGCACGGCTGGATCCAGTGCCTGATCGGCACGGGGCTCGGAATCGGCGCCGCCTACCTGATCCTCGAGAACCTGCAGGGGCTCGTCGACGTCTTGGCGACGCTGGGCGTGGAGGTGTTCCCCAAAGACGTGTACGGGCTGGCGCAGATCCCGTGGCGCGTGGTCCCCCGGGAGGTCGTGGATGTGGCGGTGTCGGTGATCCTGTTCTGCACGGTGGCCAGCTTCCTGCCGGCGTGGCGGGCGGCCCGCATGGATCCGGTGACGGCGCTGCGTAAAGAGTAGGGCAGGGGCGGCCCTGCCGCCCCGGGAAGAGCGCGATGTTAGAAGCGACGAATCTGCATAAAACCTATGTGCTGCCCCACAAGCGGGTCGAGGTGCTCAAGGGCGCCTCGCTCAGCGTGGCCAAAGGGGAGCGCGTCGCGGTGGTGGGGCGCAGCGGCGCGGGCAAGAGCACCCTGCTGCACGTGCTGGGCGGCCTGGACCGCCCCGAGAGCGGCGAGGTCGTGGTCGACGGCCGCTCGCTCTACGCGGTGTCGCAGCGCGTGCGCACGGCCATGCGCGCGTCGAGCATCGGCTTCGTGTTCCAGTCCTACCACCTGCTGCCCGAGATGGACGTGACGGAGAACGTGATGCTGCCCGCCATGGCGGGCGCCCAGAAGCTCACGCGGGCGCAGATGCGCCAGCGCGCGCTGGCGCTGCTCGACCAGGTGGGCCTGGCGGACCGCGCCACGCACATGCCGCTGGAGCTGTCCGGCGGCGAACAGCAGCGCGTGGCGCTGGCCCGCGCCCTGGTGCATGAGCCGGCCTTGATCCTGGCCGACGAGCCGACCGGCAACCTCGACCGCATGACCGGCGCGCAGATCATGGAGCTGCTCTTCGGCCTTTCCTGCTCGCGCGAGCTCGCCGTGGTCATGGTGACCCACTCAGCCGAGACGGCCGCGCTGTGCGACCGCGTCATGGAGCTGCGCGACGGCCTGCTCGTGCCGCGCGCCTGACGCGGCGCTGCCGCAAAACCGGCTCCTTCCCTCGGCCTCGCTGTTCGGGTCGCAGAGGCCTTGTCTCGAGACCGCTGCGCCGGTCATACCGCACGCCCATCATCCCCGGCCTGGGGCCGCGCGCGCGTGGCTCGGGCAAGCCGGAACACCCTTCCGGAGACGCCGCGAGGGGCTCCGCCAAGCCCCGCGGAGCGGCCTCGGCGGGCTCGCGTCAATGTGCAGAATCGCCCGATATAACGGCGTTTATTCATTTTTCGCTAACCGCTTAGGTGGAAGTGTGATATTGTTAACTAAGTATAAGGTTAGGAGTGTGTGTGTTCGGCCGGCCCAAACATGCGAAACAGGATCTGGTGACGCGCTACGAGGCGAAGTACATCATTTCCCGCGAGCTTGTGCCGGAGATACGGGCGTTCATCAAGCCGTTCTGCAAGCCAGACCCGTATGCTCTGGGGGAGCCGCCCGAGTACACGATCACGACGCTGCAGTTGGACAACGACCGCCTCTCGCTGCACATGGCCAAGGAGAACGAGGCGGTCAGGCGCTTCAAGCTGCGCGCGAGGACCTATGGCGCGATCGGCTCGGCGCCGTGTTTCGCGGAGGTCAAGGCAAAGCTGGAGGACACGATCGTCAAGACGCGCGCGACGATCCCGTTTGCGGTGTGGAGCGAGGGCCTGGTGTTCGGGGTGAAGCTGCCGAACTGCTTCAAGAACCCGCGCCAGGAGATTGACTTTTTGCAGTTCAGGCGGTTGGTGTGGGAGACTCAGAGCCGGCCCCAGCTGCTGGTGCGCTACGTGCGCGAGTCGCACGTGGGCACGGTGGACCGTTACGCGCGGATCACCTTCGACCGTCACTTGCAGTATCAGGTGACGGATTCGTGGACCGACTTCGGGCGCAGCGGCACGTGGCGCGGCATGGACTCGGCGGAGGCGCAGGGCTTCGGCCTGCCCTTCTCCGGCGTGATCCTCGAGGTCAAGGCCCTGTCCTACACGCCGGTGTGGATGATGGACATGGTGGAGCGCTTCGAGCTGCAGAAGCGCGGCAACTGCAAGTATTCGACGGCCGTTTGGCGCGAGGGCTTCTTCACGGGGCATCCCGGGACGAACGCGGAGACCGAAGAGGCGCTGGCGCTGGTGTGAAGGAGTGAATCAGACGGTGAATGTGAACGATTATCTCTCGATGTTTTTCGGGACGCAAGAGCCGCTGAGCCCGGCCCTGGTGGCCGGCGCTCTGGTGCTGAGCTTCCTGTTGGCCACGATCTTCGCGGCGGTCTATCAGATCACGTTCCGCGGCTTCACCTATTCGCGCTCGTACATCCACACGATGGTTCTGGGCAGCATGGTGACCTGCATGCTGATCATGGCGGTCGGCAACAACCTGGCGCGCGGCATGGGCATCTTGGGCACGCTGGCGATCATCCGCTTCCGCACGCCGGTGCGCGACCCGCGCGACGCGATGTTCCTGTTCGCGTGCCTCGGCATCGGCATCGCCTGCGGCGCGGGCATGCCGCTGGTCGCGGCGATCGGGACCGTGGCCATCAATGCGGTGGCGCTGCTGCTGCACTGGCTGCCGTTCGCGTCGCGCCGCGAATACGAGGGGCTGCTGCGCTTCATCATGCCGGCCAACGACGTCCAGGCGGAACAGCAGGCGCAGGAGATCCTGACCCGCTACTGCGCCTCCTTCTATCTCTTGGGAATGCGCGAGGCGGATCAGGGCGAGAGCGTGGAGTACTCGTACCAGGTCCGCCTGGCGGATCCGTCGTACCAGCAGGATCTGGTGGTGGCGTTCAAGAAGGCCGGCGGTTTCGGCGATCCGGTCCTGATGCTGCAGCGGACGACGGTGGAACTCTGAGGACGGAAGCGGTATGACCAATCAATATCATCGGAAAACGATGCGCGTGCCTTGGCGGTTGCGGATGCGACGCCTCCTGCGGGGGTGTTTCCTGCTGGTGGTGATCGCGCTGATCCCGTATTTCTTGTGGCTGCAGACGCAGGACCCGTCGACCTACCGGTTCAGCGGGCTGGTCGAAGCCGAGACGGAAACGGTCGGCCCGGTCGAGAACGCGCGCATCCTTTCGGTCGAGGTCCAGGTCGGGCAGCGGGTCAAGCCGGGCGATGTCCTGGTGCGGCTCGACCCGTCCGACCGGGCGTCCGAGCAGGCGATGAACGAGGCCCGGCTCAAGGACTATGAGCAGGGGGCGTTGCGCTATGCGCAGGGAGCCGACCGCTACCGCCAGACGCTGCAAGAGTCCGAGCGCCGCGCGCGCCAGACGCTGCAGGAGGCCTCGGTCGCGCTGGAGGCGGAGAAGATGAACCGCGCGCGGGACGAGGCGGAACTGCAGGGGCTCAAGGCGGAGATAGCGCGCCTGCAGCCGTTGGTCGACCGGCGGCTCGTGAGCGAGACCGAGCTGTCTTCGCTGCGGCCCAAAGCGCAGGCGCTGCAGCAGGCCGTGGCGCAGTACGCGCCGCTGATCGAGGCGCTGCAGCAGCAGCGGGATCAGGCGTCCGCCGATCTGCAGGAGGTGCAGAAGCGGCTGGCCGCGGCCTCGTCCGAGGGCTCGGCCGCGGACCCGATCCTGGTGTCGCTGCGGCAGGCGGCGGAGAGCTACCGTCAGGCGGCCGCGAAAGATCCGGCCGTGCTGCTGGCCTCGCGCGCCGGCCTCGTGTCCCGCGTGCTGCGGCAGCCGGGCGACGTCGTGGTCGCGGGCGAGCCGATCGTGCGCGTGGCCGCCGCCGGCTCGCTCTATATCACCGGGCTGCTGACGCAGCGCCAGCTGGAGGGCGTGTCGGTGGGGGACAAGCTGCGCGTCACGCGCACGGCGAACGGCAGTCAGGCGGCGCTGACCGCGCAGGTCGAGCTGGTCGAGCCGGAGGTGATGGACCTGCTCGACCCCTTCAACCCGGTGCCGCGTTATCCCGTCCGCGGCCGCCGCGTGCGGTTGCGGGTGCTGGACGAGAACAACACCTTGGTCCCGGGCGAGACGGTGTCTCTGGAGTCCGGCCGCCGCGAGACGTGGCTCGAGGGCGTGAAAAGGATCTGTTTTTTTTCGGGCTGCAGGACGGCTTCGCTGTGAGTAGGCGTCCGCAGGCAGGCTTGAGGGCGAGATGGTGATGGCGAGGACAAACGTGTGGCGTGCAGCGGTCGGGGCAGGGGCGGGCGCGCTCTGTCTGGCGGGGCTCGGCTGTGCCAGCGCCGGGCGCGAGTCAGCGGCTGTGCCTGCGGCGCCAGCTGCGGCTGCGGACGCCGTACCGGCGGCCGCGGCGGCGACGAATGCGCCTCCGGCGGACGGGTACGCGTGGGAGGAGCTGGCGCGGCTCGCGGCCGCAAACTGCAGCGAGGCCAAGGCGCTGCTGCTGGAGGCCCAGGCCGAGCGGCACCAGGCGGCCGTCGACACGGGCTGGCGCAATCCGCAGCTGCGCGCGGGCCGTCACTGGGGCGACGAGGACGAGCACACGCCGGGTCGCGGCGGGATGCGCACGTATCCTCAGGAGGTCGGCTCGCCGAGCCGGCCCTTCCTGCGCGGCCGCGAGTGGAGCGACACGGATTTCGAAGGCGACACCCTCGGGCTGCGCGTGTACACCGCGAATCCCTTTGTGAACCGCTGGCTGCGCCGGCGCGGCGAGGCTTCGGCCAAGGCGCGCGAGGAGGAGTCGCGGCAGGAAGCCTATGCCGTCTTCTGCGAGGTCCGGACGCTCTGCCTGGAGGCTGAGCTGCTGCGCGAGGAGATCGGGCTGCTCGAGCGCATGGCGGGCCTGCGCAACCAGCTGCGCGACGTGCGGAACGAGCAGGCCGACGCCGGGGTGACGAGCCCCCTGGACCTGATCCGCGCCGAGACCCGGCTGGCCTCGCTGCGCGCGGAGATCCGCGCGAAGCAGGCCGAGCGCCAGCAGCTCGTGAGGCGCATCGCGGTGCTGGCCGGGATCCCCGTCGCGCAGGTGAAGCTTGCGCCCCGCAAGCCGGGGCCGCCGGTGGCCGAGGCCTACCAGGACCCGGCCGTGCTGACCGACCTCGCCTTCCTGCGGCGCCCGGACCTGGCGCAGGCGGAACGCGAGAAGGAGGCGGCCGAACACGGCGTCAAGGCGGCGCGGGCCGGACAGGTGCCGTGGTTCGAATATGTGGAGGGCACGGTCGAGGACGAGACCGCGCACGCCGACAGCTACGAGCAGTATTATACGGGCCACGACCGGACGACGAGCGATCAGACGGAGTGGCAGGTCCGCGTGGCGCTGACGGTGCCCGTGTTCAACTGGCTGGGCGACGAGGTCCGCCTGTCGCGCGCGCAGCTGGCGGCGGCGGAGACCCGCGTGCGCGGGCTCTACGACACGGTGCGGGCCGAGGTCGGCGGCGTGCTGGAAGACTACCGCTCGGCGCAGGCCGAGCGCGAGCGCCTCGTCGGCGAGTGCGACCGCCTGTGCGCGGCCATGTCGGCGCGCATCGACGCGTTGGAGAAAGAGCCGGCGGTCAAGCGCGAAGAGGTGCTGGCGGCGCGGGAAGAGCTGGTGGCTTACCGCCGCATGTGCCTGCAGGCCGAGCGCGAAAGCTTGATCATGGCGCAGTATCTGGAAACGGTCTGTGGCGGGTCATTGGGGCCGGAGCAGGCGAAATAGGAGAGACCGGGGCGCAGCGGCGAAGAGGGCCCGGCCCGGACAACCGCGAGTGAGGTGGACGATGTGGACCCCCAAACAGATGATCATCATCGCCGTCGCGGCCGCGTGTGCGGTCGGCCGCGCCGCCCTCGTCGTGAACGAGGCGTGCTATGACAACAGCGCGGTGCCGGACGAAACGGGCAACACCGGCCTGGACTGGATCGAGCTGTACAACTCGGGTCCCTCCGCCGTCAACGTGCTGGATTACGGCCTCTGGGAGAACAACACGTACGCCGAGTCCGTCAAGCTGCCGAACTACACCATCCCGGCAGGCGGCTTCCTGGTGGTCTTCGCCGATTCGGCCCTGACCAGCCCCTATACGGTGTGGACCAACGCGCCGGACCTCGCCGTGGTTCCGGCCAACGCGACGTGGAAAGTGTCGGCGCCCTCGTCCGCGCCCGCGGCGACCTGGAAGACCAACACCTTCAACGACGCCTCGTGGGGCAGCGGCATCGCGCCCTTCGGCTACAACGACCCCAAGCTGAACATGGACTGCGCGACGGTCCTCGGGTACGGCGGCAATCCCGCAAACCGCTACCCGGCGGCCTATTTCCGCAAGAGCTTCACGCTGGCCAACCTTTCGGCGGTCACGGGGCTCGTCGTCAACGCGCGGCTCAACGACGGCGCGGTGGTCTATCTGAACGGCGTCGAGGTGCTGCGGCAGAACATGCCGGCCGGCGCGGTCGCCTATGCCACGCTCGCCTCGATGGGCGTGCCTTCGACGCTGTGGACCTCCACCCTGCTCCCGACCAACGGGCTGGTGGCCGGGACCAACCTGCTCGCGGTCGAGGTGCACCAGGCCGCGGTCTCCAGCGTGGACCTGCTCATGGACCTGACCGTCACGGCGCTGGTCGACGCGCAGGTGCCGTTCGTCCACTGCAACTTCGGGCTGGGCAAATCCGGCGCCGACAACGTCCATCTCTTCAACAGCGCGGGCACGCGGATCCACCGCTTCGACGAGTCGGGCTATGAGCTCGGCGAGAACAAGTCCTACGGCCTCGCGGTCGACGGCGCGACGGGCACCTACAAGAAATACTCCCGCCCGACGCCCGGCCTGCTCAACAGCACCTACCCGCAGAAGTACCAGGAGACGCTCGCGTCGCAGACGCCGACCTTCTCCGTGGCGCCCGGCGTCTATGCGTCGAGCCAGAGCGTGGTGCTGAACACGGCGCAGGCCGGCTACCGCGTCTACTTCACGCTGGACGGCAGCGACCCGCGGGACTCCTCCGTCTACGTCTTCAGCGGGTATCCGGTCACGCTCAACGCGGCCTCGCCGGCCACGTCCGGTCTGGCGTGGCAGCGGACCAACCCGGTGGAGATCGGCACCACGGTGCCGGCGGCCGCCTGGCTGCCGCCCGTGGGCAGCGTCTCCAAGGCGGTGGTGCTGCGGGCGATCGCGGTCGACGCCACGTCGCAGCAGTTCTGCTCGCCCGAGACCCGCGGCACCTATTTCATCGGCAACGCCTTCACCAACCGGCCGCTGCCGCTCGTCTCGCTCATCACCGACACCAACAACCTGTTCGGCTTCGCGACCGGCCTCTTCGTGCCGGGCAAACACTACGCCGACTCGCCCGAGGGCTACGGCGCGAACCGGTGGGGCAAACCCTACGCGAACTACCATCAGGACAGCGAGGGCAACGTCAGCTGGGAGCGCCCCGTCTTTTTCGAGCTGGTCGAGACCTCGCAGACGACGCGCGCGGTCGCGCAGACGCTGGGCGTGGCCATGCACGGCGGCGGCACGCGCGCGATTCCGCAGAAGACCCTCTACCTGCTGGCGCGCGCGGCCGAATACGGCTCCGACACCGTCAGCTATCCGCTCTTCCCCGGCGAGGCCCCGACGGCCTACAAGCGCTTCCTGCTGCGCAACAGCGGCAACGACTGGTACGGCCCCGACTACGGCGGGGTCGCCACCATGATGAAGGACGCGGTCTTTCACCGGATCGTGAAGAACCTGGACCTCTCGGTGATGGCCTATCGCCCCACGGTCGCCTATGTCAACGGCGAGTATTGGGGCCTCCACAACCTGCGAGAGAGCTTTGACAAGCACTACCTCGCGACGCGCTTCGGACTCGTCGCCGACAACTGCGACATCCTGATGCACGAGGAAGACCCGATCGACAACGACAAGGTCAAGATCACGCGCATCGACGGCGACGTCAACTGCGACGAAGAGTACGAGGCGATGATCGACTGGATCCAGGACAACCCGCTCTCCTTCGACGCCAACTACCAGCAGGTCCAGGCTTGGATCGACGTCACCAACCACGCCGACTACATCATCGCCGAAACCTTCTTCGCCAACACCGACTGGCCCATCAACAACTGCGATTTCTGGCGGGCCCACACCAATCAGGTCGCGAGCGCCGGCAAGTACGGCGACACGCGCTGGCGCTGGATGCTCTATGACCTCGACGTGGCCGGCGAGCAGCCCGAGGGCGCAACGTTCAACATGCTCAACTACCTCTCGTCGGGCGACATGACCGGCGGCAGCGAGCCCGGCTTCCTGATCAACCAGCTCTGGTCGAACATGGGGTTCCGCAACCACTTCGTGACCCGCTACGCCAACCTGCTCAACACGACGTTCATCCCCCAGCGGACCTCGGCGCTCGTTTCGCAGGCCGCCGCCGTGATCGCGCCGGAGATCGCCACGCACTTCAAGCGCTGGGGCCGGAGCACCACCCAGGCCCAGTGGTCGCTGGCCGTCAGCAACGTGCTGGTGCAGTATACGGCCACGCGGCAGTCGGTGTCGTGGCAGCACCTCGACAGCTTCTTCGGGCTGGGCGGCACGGGCTCGCTCACCGTCCGCAACGCGGACGCCGCCGGCACGGGCGGCCGCTTCAACGTCAACGGCGTGCTCATCGACACCTCGACCGACGGCGTCACGAACCGCGCGGCGTGGACCGGCACCTTCTTCCGCAGCCTCGCCGTCCCCGTCCGGGCCTTGCCGGACGCCGGCTACGTGTTCGACCGCTGGCAGGGCACGGCCATCACCAACCCCTCGCCCTCGCTCTTTGTCGGCGCGGCGCCGGTCACGCTGGTGGCGAGCTTCCGACTCTCCACCGCGCCCGCCTACGTGCCGGCCGGCTACGAGGCCTGGCAGCTCGCCAACTACAGCGAACAGGAGATCCTGGCCAGCGGCGCCGCGGCGCCGGAGGCCGACTCGGGCTACGCAGGCATGAGCAATTTCCAGCTGTACGCCTTCGGCATGAACCGCAACGACGGCCTGTCCGACGCGCAGCGGGAAGCCCGCGCCTCCCTGTCGATCCAGAACCGCACGAACGCGCTGTGGGTCGGCTACACGCGCCTCAACGCCTCGCACACCGATGTCGGCTACACGCTGAAGGTGGCCCACGCGCTCACCGCGCCCGTGGCCTGGAGCAACGCGGTGACCGGACTCGACCTCGACCCGGTCGCCCTCACCAACGTGCTGGACGCCTCCACCTGGTTCTACGAGGTCCGCCTGCCCGAAGCGTCGCCCGCACGCGATCTCCGCTTCTTCAAGCTCGAAGCCGCACCGCAGTGACCGGAGACGTCCGGATCGGGTCAAAAAGACGCTTCGCTTGGCAGACTGGGCCATAATGGCCCTGTCACGGCCGTCTTAAAGGTTCCTTAACTCTCTTCTCGCCAGTCGGTTACGGAAGTCTTCCGCACGCTGGCATGTCCTGTGCTCATAACCTTGCAGATAGCGTAGGCTATCAGAAGGGATGAAGCCGTATGACCGATTTGAACAAATGGACCCAAAAGGCGCAGGAGGTCTTGCAGCAGGCGCGCGAGACCGCGATCCGGTTCTCGCATCAGCAGCTCGACGCCGAGCACCTGCTCGCGGCCCTGCTGGATGCGCAGGACGGCTTGGCGGTCTCGCTGCTGCAGCGGCTCGGCGTCGCCTTGCCGCAGCTCCGTGCGCGCGTGGAGGAGGAGCTGGAGCGCAAACCGCGCGTTTCCGGCGCCACCGAGGAGGGCAAGATCTATGTCACGCAGGCGCTCAACGACCTGCTGGTCCGGGCCGGCGACTACGCCAAGCGCCTGAAAGACGAATACCTCTCGGTTGAGCACCTGCTGCTCGCCATGGCGGACGCCGGCCGCCGCGCCGCGTGCGGCCGCCTGCTGGCCGAAGCGGGCGTCGACACCCAGAAGCTGCTCGACGTCCTCAAAGAGGTGCGCGGCAACCAGCGCATCACCACGGACAACCCCGAAGGCCAGTACGAGGCCCTCAAGAAATACGGCAGCGACCTGGTCGAGCTCGCCAAGTCCGGCAAGCTCGACCCCGTGATCGGCCGCGACACCGAGATCCGCCACGTGGTGCGCATCCTCTCGCGCAAGACCAAGAACAACCCCGTGCTGATTGGCGAGCCCGGCGTGGGCAAGACCGCGATCGTCGAGGGGCTCGCGCAGCGCATCGTGCGCGGCGACGTGCCCGAAGGCCTCAAGGACCGTACCCTCTTCTCGCTCGACATGACGGCCCTGATGGCCGGCGCCAAATACCGCGGCGAATTCGAGGAGCGCCTCAAAGCCGTGCTCAACGAGATCAAGGCCTCGGAGGGCCGCATCCTGCTCTTCATCGACGAGATCCACACCATCGTGGGCGCGGGCAAGACCGAAGGCTCCACCGACGCGGGCAACATGCTCAAGCCCATGCTCGCGCGCGGCGAGCTGCACTGCATCGGCGCGACCACCCTCGACGAGTACCGCAAGAACATGGAGAAGGACGCCGCCCTGGAGCGCCGCTTCCAGCCCGTTCAGGTCGACCCGCCCACGGTGGAGGACACGGTCTCGATCCTGCGCGGCCTGAAGGAGCGCTTCGAGCGTCACCACAACGTGCGCATCCAGGACGCCGCGCTGGTCTCCGCCGCCGTGCTCTCCGACCGCTACGTGCAGGACCGCTTCCTGCCGGACAAGGCCATCGACCTGCTGGACGAGGCCTGCGCCTCGATCCGCACGGAGATGGACTCCATGCCCGCCGAGCTGGACGAGATCACGCGGCGCGTCACGCGCCTGCAGATCGAGGAGACCGCGCTCAAGAAGGAGAAGGACCACGCCTCCAAGCTGCGCCTCGACGAGCTGCGCAAAGAGCTCGCCGACCTCAAGGCGCAGGCGGACGCCATGAGCGCCCGCTGGCAGTCGGAGAAGAAGGTGCTCGACGAGACGCGCGTGCTGCGCGAGAAACTCGAGGCCGCCCGGACCGCGTACGACCAGGCCGAGCGCGCCTACGACAACAACAAGGCCGCCGAGCTCAAATACGGCACCATCCCCGACCTTGAAAAGAAACTCAAGGCCGCGCAGGAAAAGCTGCAAGCCAAGGACGGCAGCGTCATGTTGCGCGAGGAGGTCACCACCGAGGAGATCGCCGAGGCGGTCTCGCGCTGGGCCGGCATCCCCGTCACCAAGCTGCTGGAGGGCGAGCGCGAAAAGCTCCTGCACCTGCCGGACGTGCTGCACCGCCGCGTGGTCGGCCAGGACGAGGCGGTCGAGGCCGTCGCGGACGCCGTGCTGCGCTCGCGCGCCGGCATCAAGAACCGCCAGCGCCCGGTCGGCGCCTTCCTCTTCCTCGGTCCCACCGGCGTGGGCAAGACCGAGCTGGCCAAGACCCTCGCCGCAGAGCTGTTCGACTCCGAGGCGGCCATGGTGCGCATCGACATGTCGGAGTACATGGAGAAGCACACGGTCTCGCGCCTGGTCGGCGCGCCTCCCGGCTACATCGGCTACGAAGAGGGCGGCCAGCTCACCGAGGCCGTGCGCCGCAAGCCCTACAGCGTGGTGCTGCTCGACGAGATCGAGAAGGCCCACCCCGATGTCTTCAACATCCTGCTGCAGGTCCTGGACGACGGCCGCCTCACAGACAGCCACGGCCGCACCGTCAGCTTCCGCAATGCGGTGGTCATCATGACCAGCAACATCGGGTCGGAATACCTTGGGGCTGCCAGCGCTTCGTTCGCGGCCGGAAGCCGGAAGTCGGAGGAACCCGAGATCCCGGAGAAGGTCCGCAAGCAGGTGCTCGACCTGCTGAAGACGCACTTCCGTCCGGAGTTCCTCAACCGCCTGGACGAGACCGTGCTCTTCAAGCCGCTCGGCCACGCGCAGATCGCGGCGATCGTGCGCTTGCAGCTCGCGGACCTGCGCGCCCGCCTCGCGGAGCAGGAGCTCGCGCTCGACATCGACGAGAAGGCCATCGCCTGGCTGGCGGACAAGGGCTTCGACCCCGTGTACGGCGCGCGGCCGGTCAAGCGCGCGCTCCAGCGCGAGCTGGAGACCCCCGTGGCCCGCAAGATCGTGGCCGGCGACTACGCGCCCGGCGCGACGGTGCGCGTGACCGTCGCGGGCGACGCGCTGAAGCTGGCGTGAACGCTCACTCGGCGGCGAGCGACAGACCGCGTCCGCGCAGGTAGAGCGGGTCGGGCGAGAGCGTCACCCGCTCCGCGCGGCGCAGCGGCGCGCCCATCAGGTCTGTGCCCTGCGCCGCCTGTCCCGCCACGCGGCAGCTCCGCTCGCCCGCGGCCGTCCACGCGACCAGCAGCTCCTCGCCGTCCGCGAACGCGTAGCGCGCCGTCCAGAGGCCGCCGGCTTCGGTCAGCGACCGGAAGGCCGCGCCGTCCGTGAGGCGGATCCAGGTGGCGAGCGCTACGGCCGCCGGCTTGGGCGCGCAGTTCAGCTTCTGGTGCCGCACCACGCCGAAGTTGTTCTCGTTGTAGCCGCGGTCCAGCCCGTCGTCCTTGAAGTCGTACCAGAAAAGCTTGCCCACGCGGCCACAGCCCTGCAGGCCGATGGCCGTGCGCACCGCGTGGCGCGCCTGTTCGGCCGGCGTGCTCCCGCGCGCGTCGAGCTGCGTCGGATAGCCGATCTCCGTGACCCACGCCGGGCTCTTGACGCCGGCCTCCGCCAGGCGGTCCGCGATCCGGCTGACCTCGCCCGCCAAGTCCGACTCCTCCGGCGGGCGCGGGTAGCGGTAGGGATGGATCGACCACGCGTCCATCGCGTCGGGGCCCGCGGTGCCGACCGCGCCCACCAGATTTTCGATGACGTGCGTGCCGTATTCGCCGCCCATGCCGACCACCGTCACATCGGGGAACGCCTGCTTCACCGCCGCGTAGACCGGTTTGAGCAGGCGGCCGTAGGCGGGGCCGTCGTGCACGCCGGGGCGGCCGCGCATGCCGCAGCCGCCGCACCACTCGTTCCAGACCTCGAACTGGCTGACCTGCCCGCGCGTCGCGCGCGTGAGCTCCACCGCATAAGCGGCAAAGGCCGCGATCGCCGCGTCGGAGTTGGGGAAGCCGTTGTTGTCGTAGAGGGGGTTGGCGTAGTCGTAGATCAGCAGCGGACGCATCGAGAGCGTTTGCGCGTGCCGCAGGAACTTGGCCGCGAGCTCGGGCATGGCGTACTGCCCTTTCGTCTTTTCGAAATCGCGCCACGAGATCTCGTCGCGGAACTGGTCGATGCCGTAGCGCCGCAGCAGCGTCATCGACTCCAGCGGGTAGGAGCCGTGGCCGAAGTGCGTGCACATCCCCAGGAAGTCGGAGGCCGCCGCCACGCGCCCGCCCGGCAGCGCCGCGCACGGGAAGGTGACCGTCTCGAGCGTCTCGTCGCCCGACAGCAGCTCGAAGGTCCAGAGGAAGTAGCCCGGCCTGTCCAGCGTGAAGCTCGCCTCCGTGCCCGCCGCGCGGCCTTGCCCGGCAGCCACGCCGGTGCCCCAATAGTCCTCCAGGCGCCAGCGGATGCGTTCGCCGGCGCCGCTGGCCTTCAGCGGGACCCGCTCTCCGACCGCGTAGACGTTGCCGAAGACCGGGTTCACGGTTTGCAGCTTGAGCAAGTCGCCCGACGGCCGCCGCTTATCCAGCACGGCCACGTCGTCCAGCCACAGCGCGCCCTGTCCGCTGAACTCGCGCGCGGGCCGGTCGATCAGAATGCCGCCCAGCCGGCAGGGATAGTCCAGGTGCTGGTTGCCGTCGCCGCCCCAGGCTTGGCTCTGCGTGTTGAGCGCCACGGCGACGAACTGCCAGCCGGCCTTGCGCGGCTCGCACAGCAGATCGAGCTGGTGCGTCTCTCCGCTCGGGTCGATCATGCGGACCTTGTAATGGAAGGGCGTCCCGTCGCTCTTGAGCCAGAAGCCGAGCCCCATCCCGTTTTTTTCGACGGTCACAGGGCTTTCGAGCAGCACATACTCGAAGTCCCGGTTGCCCTCAAAGGTATAGGCGACCTTCAGGGCCGCCGCGCCGCGGCGGGGTTCGGACGTGTCGCGGCTGACGGCGGCGGCCGCGTTCTGCTTGCCTTTCGACGCGCGCCACTTCAAGTCTGCCGCTTCGAAATCGTCCACGGTCTTCGAGGAGAGGAACAGCGACGCCGCGGTCGGGTCCGCCGGCACGCCGGGAACCTCCTGCCAGAGCGGCGCGCCGTCCGCCAAAGCCCCCGCCGCCGCACACATGAGAAACAACCCGGTCCATCCGTCAGGCTTCATTTGATTTCCCCCGCTTGGTTAAGCCCCCACTATAGCAGGCGCTTCGGCGCAGAAGCAACGGGTCCTTTCCGGAGGCGCGTGTGCCGTGCTATACTGGCGCGCATGAAAACTGCCCGAAGCCCGTTCCTCTTGCCGCTGTCCGGATTCGCCGTCCTCCTGACCTCTTCGCTTTTCGCGGCGCAGACGCTCGTGTCGCCCGACGGCGCGGTCAAGGTCCTGTTCGACCTGCGCGACGGCCAGCCCGTGTATTCGCTGACGTTCGGCGACAAGCCGGTCCTGGAGTCCGCCCCGCTCGGCGTGGAGTTGAAGGACGCCTTCCGCGGCGGGTTCACGGCCGACGAGACCGGGTTCGGCGACGGCGACAGCGAGTGGAAGCCCGTCTGGGGCGAGCGCGCCTCGATCCCGGACCGCTACATGAGCATGACGGTCGCGCTCAAGGAGAAGGACGCCCGCGGCCGCGTCTGCGAGATCGAGCTGCGCGCGTACAACGAGGGGCTTGCCTTCCGCTGCCGCCTGCCGTTCGCGGCCGAGGCGGCGTGGGCGATCGCCCGCGAGGCCACCGAGTTCCGTTTCCCGCAGGGCAGCGCCGCGTTCGCCATCGCGGGCACGGAGGACACCTTCCCGCAGGAGCCGATCCCGCTGGCTGAGGTGCCCAAGTCCTCGATGGCGCCCTTCACCGTGCGCCTGCCGGACGGGCGCTACGCGTCGTTGCTGGAGGCCTTTGTGGTCGGCTATCCGCGCTGCAAGATCGAGAAGCGCGACGGCGGCGCGCTCGGCATCGCCCTGCAGGGCAAGGCCGAAGGCCGCGGCGAGTTCACCACGCCGTGGCGGGCGGTGCTGGTCGCCACGAACGAGGCGCAGCTCGTCGAGCGCGAGTATCTCGTGCTCAACCTCAACCCGCCCTGCGCCGTCGCCGACCCCTCGTGGATCAAGCCGGGCCTGACGGTCTCGGACCACTACAACTGCATGCTCAAGATGCCCGAGCTGAAACAGGTCATCGACGTCGCGCACACCAACGGCTTCCGCTACCTCCAGCTCGACTGGGGCTGGTACGGCACCGAATGGCCGTGGAACGACGCCGACCGCAAGAAATTCCTGGAGGTCAACCCCTCTTGGTCGAACGACCTCGGCTGGGTCGCCAACACCTACGCCGACCCCATGAAGGTGGCCAAGGGCCGCGTGCCTTACCGCCCGGACTGGAAGGACTTCCACACCGTCGTGGACCTCGACATCCCCGAGCTGGTGAAGTATGCCCGCGAGCGCAACATGGGCGTCTGCCTCTACATGCACGGCGACGTGCTGCGCGCGCACGACATGGACAAGCTCTTCGCCCTCTACCGCTCGTGGGGTCTCGCGGGGCTCAAGCCCGGCTTCGTGCGCTACGGCAGCGCCGAGCAGAGCGACTGGATCAGGAAGATGGTGGAGACCGCCGCGCGCCACCAGCTCTGGCTCTGCGTGCACGACGCCCACGTGCCGGACGGCATGGAGCGCACCTATCCCAATCTGATGATCAACGAGGGCGGCGGAGGCCAGGAGGGTAACCACCCCGTGCGCCAGGACGTGGTGATGCCGTTCACGCGCTGCCTGGCCGGCCCCTTCGACTACACGCCGCACGTCTACCACAAGGGCAAGAGCCACGCGCACGCGCTCGCCTTTTTCGTGGTGTATCACGGCCCGACCACCGTCGTGCGCGGCGGCATCAAGGAGTTCGCCTCGACCGGGCCGAACCGCGTCGGCGCCGAGGCGGAGTTCATGCGCCGCGTGCCGATGAACTGGGACGAGACGCGTGTGCTGGACGCGAAGGTCGGCCACCACATCGTCACGGCGCGCCGCAGCGGCAGCGTGTGGTTCCTCGGCGGCATGACCGGCGACGCGGCCTACACGGCGCCGCTCAAGCTCGATTTCCTGCCGCCCGGCAAGAGCTTCACCGCCACGGTCTTCCGCGACGGCGAGACCGAGACCGACGGGTTCCGCCCGGCGGTCAAGGAGGTGCGCCAGGTCAAGGCCGGCGACAGCCTCAACCTCGCCATGGCCCGGGCCGGCGGCCTGGCCGTGATCATCGAGTGACGGGGCCGCCACTTTTCTCTCCCGTGTTTTTTCGTCAGCAGGCCGGTTCTTTAACCGGGGCTTCCCGACCTGCATGTCTACGGAGGTTGCGACGGAAAAACCGTTCGCGCTGTATTCGAGCGGTTTTACAAATGATGTCGCCCCTGTTCGGCTCGGCGCAGCCTCGCCCTCCATTTGAAAACAGTCGATCTTCTGGAGGGCGAGGCTGTGCCGATTGAAAAACAGTCGATCTTCTGGAGGGCGAGGCTGTGCCGATTGAAAAACAGTCGATCTTCTGGAGGGCGAGGCTGTGCCGAGCCGTTCGTATGGGACGCAACATCCAGACAAGCGTCCACAGAACACGTTAAACCGCTCGCTTGTTCCCGGTGTGCGGTGTGGTATACTTCTGCGCCATGCGAACGGAACACGACACGCTCGGCTCCAAAGAGGTGCCCGGAGACGCGCTCTACGGGATCCACACGCAGCGCGCGCTGGAAAACTTCGGCGTCAGCGGCCGCCGCGTGCGCCTGGAGCTCATCCGCGCCGTCACGCTCGTGAAAAAGGCCTGCGCGCTGACCCACAAGGAACTCGGCGCGCTGCCCGACGGGGTCGCCGACGCGCTTGTCGCCGCGTGCGACGAGGTGCTGGCCGGCCGCCACGACGAGGCTTTCGTGACCGACGCGCTGCAGGGCGGCGCCGGCACGTCGACGAACATGAACGTCAACGAGGTGCTCGCCAACCTCGCGCTCCTCCGGCTCGGCGGCGCGCCGGGCGACTATGCGCGCGTCAGCCCGCTCGACCACGTGAACCGCGGCCAGTCCACCAACGACGTCTATCCCTCGGCCCTGCGCATCGCCGCGATCTTCCGCGTGCGCGCGCTGGCCGACGAGCTGGCCCGGCTGCAGGAGGCGCTGCAGCGCAAGGAGCAGGCCTTCGCGGAGGTCCGCAAGCTCGGCCGCACGCAGCTGATGGACGCCGCGCCGATCGACCTCGGCCAGGAGTTCGGCGCCTACGCGCAGGCCGTCGCGCGCGACCGCTGGCGCATCTACAAGGTCGAGGAGCGCCTGCGCCAGATCAACCTCGGCGGCACCGCCGTGGGCACCGGCGCGGCCGCGGACCGGGCCTACACGTTCCGCGTGGCCGAGATCCTGCGCGAGCTGACGGGGCTCGGCCTCGCGCGCGCCGAGTACCCGATGGACCTCACGCAGAACAACGACGTGTTCGTCGAGGTCTCGGGGCTGCTCAAAGCCTGCGCCGTGAACCTGCTCAAGATTTCCGGCGACCTGCGGCTGATGGCCTCGGGGCCGCGCGGCGGCCTCGGCGAGCTCCGGCTGCAGGCGCGCCAGGTCGGCTCGTCGATCATGCCCGGCAAGGTGAACCCCGTGATCCCCGAGTGCGTCGCGCAGTGCGCGATGCAGACGGTCGCCAACGACGCGGCGATCACGCTGGCGGCCGCGTCCGGCCAGCTGGAGCTCAACGCTTTCATGCCGCTGATCGCGGACGCGCTGCTCGACTCGCTCGGCCTGCTGTGCGGCGCGGTGAGCCGCTTCCGCTCCGCCTGCATCGAGACGCTGGAGGCCGACCCCGCGGCCTGCGCGCGCCACCTGCACGCGTCGACCGCGCCGGCGCTGCTGCTGGTGCCGGAGATCGGCTACGAGGCGGCCGCGGAGATCGCCAAGACGTCGCTCGCCACAGGCAAAAGCATCCGGCAGCTCGCGGCGGAGCAGGGTCTGCTGCCGGCGGAGCGGCTCGCGCGGCTCTTTCCGGACGCGTGAGCGCGGGTGCGCCCGGACGCGGGGCCGGCGGTCTACGGCTGGGACGGCGCGCCGGCAGGGCCGGCGGCGGGCGCCTTCAGGTCGTCGATCCTCAGCAGCACCAGGCGTCCCGCCTTTTCGGTGGAGATCAGCAGGTGCACCTCGCCGTCGTCCTGCTCCAGCGTCGCCGGCAGGTGGTGCACGCTCCGGCCGGTCGCGGCGGTCTGCAGCACGGCCATGCGGATCGCGCAGCCCGAGCAGTGGATCTGCCTCCCGCAGCCTTGCGGGTACCGCGCGTGCTGGCACTCGAAGACCTGTCCCGGCCGGCGTGCGGTGAATACGTCTTTGGCGATGCCCAGAAGCGCGGCGGCCGCCAGGTTCATGAAGGTCACGTGGAGGCTGCTGTCGCACAGGAGGACCGGCTCGCGCAGGGAGTCGAGGAAGCGCTCCAGGCTGACCCCCTGCTGGAACTCGATGTTGCTGATGCACTCGTCGCAGATTCCGTGCGTGATCTCGCGCTCCTCCGCGCCTTCAGGGGCCGGGGTGTCGTTCAGGACTTTTCTGCACCATGCACACAGCTGTTTCATGCGACGTGATTCGTACGTGTCCCCTGCGGCGCGACCGCTCTCAGCCGGTTCGGCGAGAGCGGGAGAGGCAGGGGCCCTGTAGCCAACTGGGGGGAGTGTAGCCGAACGGGCGGCAAAGGACAAGGACGCGGAACGCCTCGGGGCGGTTTCTCCGTGTTCTTTGTGCGCCGGACGGCTATAATGGCGGCCAATGGAGGGCGGAGCCCTGTCAGCGGTTGACACCGGGCTGCGCCTCGCGATCCGCCTTATGAGCCTCAACGAAACACCCCAAGGCGAGCGCGTGCACATCGCGCTCTTCGGCCGACGCAACGTCGGCAAGTCCAGCCTCATCAACGCCCTGACCGGTCAGGAGGTCTCGATCGTCTCGGACGTCAAGGGCACGACCACCGACCCGGTCTACAAGGCCATGGAGCTGCTGCCGCTCGGCCCGATCATGATCATCGACACGCCGGGTCTCGACGACGAGGGCGCTCTGGGCGAGCTGCGCGTGCAGCGCACGCGCGACGTGCTGAACAAGACCGACGTGGCGCTGCTCGTGCTGGAGGCGGACCACGGGCTCGGCGCCTGCGAGCAGGAGATTCTCGCGCTGGTCCGCGCCAAGGGCATCCCCCTGCTGGTGGTCTTCAACAAGGCCGACCTGCTGCCGCCCTCCGAGGCGGCGCTCCGGCAGGCGGCGGAAGCGGCCAAAGTCCCGGTGCATACCGCCTCTTCGACCACGAAGGAAGGAGTTGAAGAGCTCAAGCTCGCGCTGGCCAAAGCCGTGCCGGAAGAGGCCGACAAGTTCCAGCTCGTCGGGGACCTGCTGCATCCGTCGGACCTGGTGGTGCTGGTGACGCCGATCGACAAGGCCGCGCCCAAGGGGCGCCTCATCCTGCCGCAGCAGCAGACGATTCGCGACATCCTGGAGGCCGACGCCATCGCGGTCGTGACCAAGGAGTTCGAGCTGCGCGAGACGCTCGCGTCGCTCGGCAGGCGGCCGCGCCTCGTGGTCACGGATTCGCAGGTCTTCGCCAAGGTCTCGGCCGACGTGCCGCGCGACGTGCCGCTCACCTCATTCTCGATCCTGTTCGCGCGCTACAAGGGCGACCTCGCGGAGCTCGTGCGCGGCGCGCAGGCGGTCGAGGCGCTGAAGGACGGCGACCGGGTCCTGGTGGCCGAAGGCTGCACGCACCACCGCCAGTCGGACGACATCGGGACGGTCAAGATCCCGCGCTGGCTGCGGCAGCACACGGGCAAGCAGCTCGTCTTCGATCACACCAGCGGCATGAAATATCCGCGCGACCTCTCGCAGTATGCGCTGCTGATCCACTGCGGCGCCTGCATGCTCAACCGCCGCGAGATGCACTACCGCATCCATCAGGCCAAGGCCGCCGGCGTGCCGATCGTCAACTACGGCGTGCTGATCGCCCACATGCAGGGCATCCTCGGGCGCTGCCTGGAGCCGTTCTCACCCTCCCCCCTGGGTGCGGCAGAATAGGTCTGCGGCGGACTTCTTGGTCTTGACGTCTTGGCCTGATGTGCTTAAATGCATAAAGAAAGGTGCGTGACCATGAAAAAAGCACTCGTTTCAGGTCTGCTCGTTCTGGCCCTGTCCGGGGCGTTGTCCGGCGCGGAAACGCCGCCGCAGGAAGCGGAGCCCGCCGTTACCCGGCACAGCACGGCCCACAAGATCCTGTTGTACCTGCCCAACCGGGTCTTCGACGTGTTGGATGTCGTGCGTGCGCGGCTCCGTGTCGGGCCCGGATTCGCCGTGGGCGCGAGGGTCACCAAGCTGACCGACGTTTTTCTGGGATCCTATGCCTCGGTCTTTGCCGGTTTGCCCGGCCCCCGGCCCAAGCCGGGGATCCCGTGGCCGGTCGGGGTCGAGTCGCGCAGCGGCCTGGCCGCCAGCGTGGCCGACGCCACGGTGACCGGCGACGTTGCGGACCCCGCGTATTCCAACGCCGAAGTCGGCATGGGCTTTCAGCTCCTTCTGGTGGGAGCCGAAGTGGGCGTCGATCCTCTGGAGATCGCCGATTTCGCGCTCGGCCTGATGTTCGTCGATCTCAGCGGGGACGACCTGTAAGCGCGGTCCTTTGACGCCCGGCGCCCCTCACTGAACCAGAAGAAAGGTCGCAGTCGCGGGCAGAAGCACCGCGGCCGACGCCGTGTTGTTCGAAGGGTTTCCGTCGGGCTTGTCGGACGCGGAAACGGTTGCCCGATTGGTGACCCACCCGCCCGCCGAGCGCCACACAACCGCGTGCACGAGCGCGGTCGCGACGCCGCCGTCGGCGAGCAGCGGCAGCAGCCAGCGTTCCGCCGACACCGTCCCCTGAGTTGCAGACGCGTCGACGATCCGGAGGCCGGGTCCCCACTCCAGCTCGATCGACAAACCGCGGGCGGCGTAGGGTCCGGCATTGGTGGCGACCGTCTCGAACCAGAGGCCGGCGGCGGCCTGTCCCGCGGACGGCGTGGCGGTCTCGCAGCGCCAGCTCACGCCGATGTCGGCCGGGAACGTGATGCCGGGCACGGTGTTGGTGATCCAGCCGAGGCTCTGTGAGGTTCGGGTGTTGAGCATCAGGCAGGGCGCGGGGGACGCCTGAGGCGGCACATACTGCCACGCGTTGCTGGCGGCGTTGAAGAAATGCAGGCCGGCGCAGTCGTAGAGCGACGCGTGGAAGGGTTGCCCGGCGTTTGTTGACAGGAGGAACGTGTCGGGATCGACGGAATAGTTCACCGTGGCCAGCTTCCAGCCGCTGCCTGTCCGGATGAACCCCGGTCCGCCGCTGTCGCCGGGCGACAGCATGCATTCGTCGGGGTCGCCGTTGTTGTCGAAGGAGGCGATCGCCAGGACGCCGTTTCCCGCCTCGCCATGGTAACGGTTTTTGCCCCAGCGTCGGACCGAGCGCCAGTCGCCCCACTCCCATCCGTTCGTGCGGCCGTCCGTAACCACGGGCGCGCCGCGCTCCATGCCGCGGCCTTGGAGCACGACCTCCGAAGCGATGTCGTTGGTTTCGATGTTGAGGCGCGCGATGTTCGTGGCGGCAGGCTCAAAGAACAGAATCGCCAGATCGTTGGCGGCGTTCGTGGCCGTGGCCGTAACTTGACGCGTCTGCCCTTCGCATTCGAACGTCTGGCCGACTGAGAGCTTCAGGTGCTCTGCGGTCAGCAGCGCATTGGAGTGGATCACGGTGCCTAGAAAGTCGCCGATCAGGACCGTCTGCCGCCATCCGCTGCCCGCCAGTTCTCCGGCGGGCTCCGCCTGGTGCTCGTCGACCGCGTTGGTGACGCAAAAGACGAGAGCCAAAGCCGGTTGTGCAAGACTCAGCGAAAAGGCGGCAAACAGCGGCGCCAGGACGTTCTGTGAAAAACCGCTCAAGATTCGGATATTCTACAGCAGACGCGTGGGGTTGCCAACCGGCACGCGTCCGCGGGCCAAATGGGGCGGGGACGGCCGCGCCGCTGGCCTCGGCGAGCTACCGAGCCAACCCCCATTTGATCAAAAAGGGCGCTCACGCCGTGAGCGCCGCTTGGGGTCAAAGGAATTAGCCGTGGCTTCGTCCCTTTCCCCTCGACAGGAGGGAATGCACTCCATTAAACTGACGGCAACATTCGGAGGTCGCCCCCATGAACGAAGAAATGAATGCCTTCCCGCCGCCGCTCGAAGCCCGCCGCCCCATGCCGCCGCGCCGCGCCGCGCCGCCGCCGCCCCGCTTGCCGCGGCCCTCGCTGAACCCCGCGGCCGCCGCGCCGTTCCTGATTCTGATCGGGTGTCTGGTCGTGCCGCTCTGGGTCTGGTTCTGGTGGCGCATCGAGCCCGACAACGGCCAGATCGCGGTGCTGATCAAAAAGACCGGCAAGAACCTGCCGGTGGACCGCATCATCGCCGACGCGCCCGAGTACAAGGGCATCCAGCTCGAGGTGCTGCCGGAGGGCCGCTTCTTCAAGAACCCCTACACGTGGGACTGGCTGATGCTCAAGGCGACGGACATTCCGGCGGGCAAGTTCGGCGTGCTGGTGCGCAAGTTCGGCAAGGACCTGCCCGGCGGCAAGATCATCGCGCCCGACGAGAGCTACAAGGGCATCGTGCGCGAGGTGCTCGGCACCGGCAAGCACCGCATCAACCCCTTCGCCTACGAGGTGAAGCTCTTTGACGACATCAAGATCGCCCCCGGGCACGTGGGCGTGGTCACCTCGCTCGACGGCGCCGACATCCTCTCGGGCGCGGGCGCGGCGGCGCCTGACCAGAAGGGCTTTCTGGCCGCGGCCGGCAGCAAAGGCGTCCAGAGCGAGGTGCTGAAGGAGGGCACGCACCGCCTGAACCCGTTCCTCTACGCGGTCTCGATCGTCAACATCCAGAGCCAGCGCTTCGAGCTCAGCGGCGGCGACGCGATCATGTTCCTCACCCTCGACGGCTTCCCCGTGACGGTCGAGGGCACGCTGGAGTTCAACCTCAACGTCGACAAGGTCGCGCAGCTCACCCACGAGGTCGGCGACATGGACGACATCATGCAGAAGCTGATCCTGCCCAGCGCGCGCGGCTTCTTCCGCATCGAGGGCAGCAAGAAGAACGCCACCGAGTTCATCGTGGGCGAGTCGCGGCAGGCGTTCCAAGACAGCCTCCAGACCTTCCTGCAGGCCGTCTGCCAGCCCTGGGGCATCTCGCTCAACTCCGTGCTCATCCGCGACATCCTCGCGCCGCAGGAGATCGCCGCCATCATCCGCGACCGCGAGCTCGCCGTGCAGGAGTCGAAGAAGTTCGAGCAGCAGATCGTGCAGACCCAGTCGCAGGCGGAGCTCGAGAAGCAGAAGGCGCTGGCCGAGCAGAACCGCATGAAGGTCACGGCCGACACCGAGCGCATCCGGCTGACCATCACCGCCGAGCAGGGCAAGGTCGAGAAGACCATCGCCGCCAAGACGGAGCTGGACGTGGCCAAGGTCGCGCTCGGGGCCGCCCGCGCCGACGCCGAGGCGCTGCTGACGATCGCCGAGGCCGAGCGCAAGGTCGTCGAGACCCAGAACAAGGCCAACGCCGACGTGCTGAAGCAGCAGGTCACGGTCTACCGCAACGAGGAGGACTACCTCCGCGCCAAGCTCTACGAGAAGACGGCTCCGAACATCCAGAGCGTGCTGACCACAGACGCCAACGGCGAGCTGTTCGGGCTGCCGGTGGATCTGAAAGCCGCGCCCGCGTCCGCCAAGCCGGCCCCGGCGGCCAAGCCCGCGCCCCCGCCGAAACCGACTCCGCCACCCGATGACTCCGCCAAGAAAGGAGGGACCGCACAATGAAATCTCTGTCCTTCATCCTCGTTCCGGTCTGTGCGCTGCTGTTCTTCGCCGGCTTCTTCGTCTGGACCTTCTGCCGCATTCCGGTGCCGGCCGGCTACATGGCGATCGTCACCGCCAAAGTCGGCAAGCCCTTGCCCCCCGGGCAGATCCTGGCCGCGCCCGGCGAAAAGGGCGTGCAGCGCGACCCGCTGCCCGAAGGCCGCCACTTCCGCGATCCCATCAACCACGCGTGGCGCATCGTGCCGGTCATCTCGATCCCCGTCGGCAAGGTCGGCGTCGTGACCTCGAAGGTCGGCAAGGAGCTCGCCGCCGGAGAGATCCTCTCCGCCGACACCGCCTGCAAGGGCGTGTGGAAAGACGTGCTCGGCCCCGGGACCTACCGCCTGAATCCGGAAGGGTACGAGGTCACGATGCTCGACGCCATCAACATCCCCATCGGCTACGTCGGGATCGTCACCTCGCAGACCGGCAAGCCGGTCAAGCCCGGCGAGTTCGCCGGGCCGGGCCAGCAGGGCGTGATGAAGGACGTGCTCCAGCCGGGGCTGTACTACATCAACCCGCGCGCCTATCAGGTGGACGTGCTGGAGATCGGCATGAACCAGGTCTCGATCCTCGGCCGCTCCGGCAGCGTGGTGCTCACCAAGAGCCAGATCTCGAACGCCAGCTCGGCGCTGGACACGCTGCAGGCCAACACGATCCAGGTGCAGCAGGAGAAGCGCAACGAGTACCTGAACAAGAACGCCGACCGCGGCTTCATCTCGCAGCAGGCGCTCAGCACCTCGTCGGCGGCCGACGCCATCGGCGGCTCGCTCAGGCGCAGCGCCCCCAAGAAAATCGCGCCCTCCGCCAAGCCGCAGGCGCGCGGCGGAGCCCAGATGGCCGACGCGCAGGAGATGATGCCGCAGCAGCAGATGGCGTCGGTCGCGCCCGAGTCGGTGGCCTTCGGCATCAACCGCTTCGTCGAGTTCCCCTCGCGCGACGGCTTCCAGGTCCTGCTCGACATGACGGTCGAGTTCGAGCTGCTGCCGGAGAACATCGCCCGCATCTACATGCTCTACGGCGACCTGCCGGCGGTGGTCGAGAAGATCATCCTGCCGCAGATCCTCTCGATCTCGCGCCTGAAGGGCTCGACCTACAAGGCGCGCGACTTCATCGACGGCGAAGGCCGGCAGCTCTTCCAGAAGGAGATGACCGCCGAGCTGACGCGCGTGCTCAAGGAGAAGCACATCGTCATCCACAACGCGATCATCCGCCACGTGGAGGTGCCGCAGCAGATCCTGCAGCCGATCCAGGAGGCGAGCCTCGCGAAAGAGCAGGACCTCACGAACAAGGCCCGCCAGGACACGGCCCGCAAGCAGGCCGAGCTGAACACCGAGACCGCCATGGTCGAGCAGCTCAAGAAGCAGGTCGATCAGGAGACCGAGAAGCTGGTCGCCACGATCGCCGCGCAGACCAAGAACGAGGTCGCCACGATCCAGGCCGAGGCGCAGCTCGAAGTCGCGACCATCAACCTCCAGAAGGCCACGATCCAGGCGCAGATCACGCAGGTGCAGGGCGAGGCCAAGATCCAGTCGGAGTTCATGGTCTCGAACGAGAAGGCGCGCGGCGAGCAGCTGCGCGCGGCGGTCTTCCAGAACCCGGCCACGCTGGCGGAGCTGACTTTCGTGGACAAGCTCAACCCGTCGCTCGGCATCCGCATCATCCACGCGGGCGAAGGCACGCTCTGGACCGACCTCAAGAACCTCGCGCCGACCCTGCCGGTGAAGTGAGATCAGGCTGTAGACTGTAGGCTATAGGCTGTGGGCTGTGGGGACGTGCGGGAGTTCGTGAGTGCGTGAGGTGGAGAGGCGGCGCGGGCCTCCGCCCGGGAAACGGGGGCAGGCGTGAAGGGCTGGCGACGGCGTACGCATGCGGGACTTTGTCATACACGAAAGCCCGGAAATGCCTAATCGTACAAACATCTCTCATGTTACAAAGAGACCGCTTTGTAACATGAGTGATTTTCCCAGAACTTTGTACTATTAGAGAGGTTTCGGGCTAGGCCTAACACACTGTTCGCTGAAATGAAAATGATGAAGAGATACGCGATTCTGACGGCCTCCATCCAAACATTCCTTTGGCTAGGAGTCAGAAGGGCTGCCATTGAAACGCAAGCATGCTTGCGCAAGATGTGTGATGCAGAAGTCCGATTTCCGCCTCTCTCGGAACTGGCCTATGCAATTACACCCTACGCATGGATGATCCCCGCCGTATTAATCGCCACAGTAATCACACGCTGGAGAAAAGAAGACATCGTCACGATACACGCTTTTGCCGTGAGCAACGTAATCTTCCTCACGTACCTGGCGATGTGCGCAATCGGATTTGCGATGCCATTAATTCCCAAGCTGAGCGAATTCAGACCATGAAGAAATGGAACATCGAACAAAGCGTCCCATCGAACCCCCATTCGCCTTTGGCTCAGGGGGGCGATGGCCGCTGACGTTCGGGCGATCACTATGAAACTGCTTATGGCGAGCTGTGCTGCGGGAATTTTATTTACGGCCGTGCTGCATGCGCTGGCGATATTTGGCATCGTCTTTGGAAACGATGTGCCGCTTAGGGTTCTTTCGCCCGTCCTATTTCTCAATTTCTTCACCGCCGTCTTTCGATGGAGTAAGAAACTTCCTGATGGGATTGAGATGACAAAGCTACGACTGCCTCGTTACCATCTTGTTTCTTACTCCGGGTTAATTGTGTATGGATTCCTATTCTCGGTTGTCTCTTCAGCCGGGAAGGGCCGTATCGAACATTTTACGGGTGACGTCCTCTCATCACAGAAAGCGGCCTTTTTCTACGGTCTCATGCTTATGTTTTTTTCACTCGCGATGGTGTTGCATCATGGGCTCTCCGTAGAAGAAAAAACATCGGCAACCACAAATCCTCTGTGATACGAAGAAACAAGTAACCGTTTAGCGGATTTCGGACCTCTCACGAGGAGTCATTTTTAGACAGACAGTCCGGGTCGTAGAGCGCGTCGAGGGGTGTGTCGCCGGCCTTGAGCAGGACGGTTTTGATCAGTTCGAGCGGGTCCCTGCCGTGGCGTTTCGCGGTGGTGATGAGCGAGAGGTTTGTGGCCAGCGCCTGGGCCCCGCGGAGGGACTGGCTGCCGAAGGTGATCTTGCGGAAGATGACGGGGAGCCGGAGCGACTGCTCGGCGTGATTGTTGGTCGGGGGCAGGCCCGCGACCTCGAGGAACGAGAAGAGGTTTGGGGCGTCGCGTTTGGGGTCGGTTAGGCGCTGGCGCAGGTTCTCGGCGTCGGCGTCGGCGAGCGGGAGCAGGCAGATCTCGCGCAGGGCTCTTTCGAGGAGCGGGGCGTAGGCCTTGGCCTCGGCGAAGGAGAGCGTGCCCTCTCTTCTCCGTCTGTCGACGCGGCAGCAGAGCGGGAAGAACGCCTCCAGCGCTTTGCAGAAGCGGAGGGACGGCGCGTCCCGCAGCCTTTCCGGCAAGAAGGCGATGCGCTCGGCGGTCTCCCGCTGCGGAAAAGGGGTTGTAATTTGACATTAGACAAATAGGGTTGGACCGCTGGGTCTGCTTTGGTATGGTACGGGCATGGCAAGGCAGTTGAGACATCATTATGCGGGCGGGTGGTACCACATCACGGCGCGGGGCATGGGTCGGCGGGAGATTTTTTCGGACGACCGCGACAGGGAGCGTTTCGTGGAGTTGCTGTCCGAGATGGTCGGGCGGTACTGCATCGTACTGCACGCGTACGTGCTGATGGGGAACCACTACCACCTGCTGATCGAGACGCCTGAAGGCAACGCCAGCCGGGCGCTGCAGTGGCTGAACCTGAGCTACGCCGCGTGGTTCAACGCGAAGCACGGCCGCAGCGGTCCGCTGTTCCAGGCCCGCTTCAAGAGCATCCCCGTGGACGGCGAGGGGTCGTGGGCGCTGACTTGCAGCGTGTACATCCATTTGAACCCCGTGCGGATCACGTCTCTCGGACTGGGCAAGGGTGACCGCGCCCTGGAAAAGGCGGGGCTCCTTCCGGAGGGGCCGGCGGCGGGGCAGGTAAGGGACCGGCTCGCCGCGCTCCGCCGGCATCCGTGGAGTTCGTATCTCGCGTATGCGGGGTACGCGGCCAAGCCGGGCTGGCTGACCTGCGACAGGCTCTGGTGGCGCGCCGGACAGGAGAGGGGGGCCGACCGTAAGGCGGATTACCGCCGCTACGTCGAGGAGTACCTGCGTCAGGGCGTGGAGGAGGGTGTCGGCGGGCGGCTGACCGCGGCGCTGGCGATCGGAGGGGCCGCTTTCGTCGAACGCCTGCGCCGGAAGGTTCCTAAGCGCGCGCGGGGAGAAACGAACGCGCGCGCCTGGCGCAGGCTGCTGCCGTTCGCCGAAGTGGTCAGGGCGGTTGAATCCGTCAGGGGCGAATGCTGGGACGACTTCATGGGGCGCCACGGCGATTACGGGCGCGACCTTGCGCTGCATATCGGACGGCTGAAGTGCGGCCTGACGTTGCGGGAACTTGGCAAAGAGGCGGGGGACATGTCCGTCCCGAGTGTCGCAAAGGCGTGCGAGCGGATGCTGAAAAGGCTGAAGACCGACCGGACGATGCAAAGGGTGTCCGCGAAGGTGATAAAGAAACTCAACAGAATAGAGGCCTAATTGTCTAATGTCAAATTACAACCCCTGAGCATGCGCGGCCGCAGCGGTCCGCTGTTCCAGGCCCGCTTCAAGAGCATCCCCGTGGACGGCGAGGGGTCGTGGGCGCTGACTTGCAGCGTGTACATCCATTTGAACCCCGTGCGGATCAAGTCTCTCGGACTGGGCAAGGGTGACCGCGCCCTGGAAAAGGCGGGGCTCCTTCCGGAGGGGCCGGCGGCGGGGCAGGTGAAGGACCGGCTCGCCGCGCTCCGCCGGCATCCGTGGAGTTCGTATCTCGCGTATGCGGGGTACGCGGCCAAGCCGAGCTGGCTGACCTGCGACAGGCTCTGGTGGCGCGCCGGACAGGAGAAGGGGGCCGACTGTAAGGCGGATTACCGCCGCTACGTCGAGGAGTACCTGCGTCAG
>Ga0209066_10000809_pt1 | contig 44210 bp, 42 predicted proteins | sample All_14_2_FD_187198 | JGI IMG/M metagenome (GOLD analysis project Ga0209066, IMG submission 187198) | Freshwater microbial communities in response to fracking from Pennsylvania, USA - Allegheny Zone_MetaG_DW_15 (SPAdes) (version 2) ... | reverse complement strand
ACCTCGGCGTATGGCGCGCTCATCACCCTCGGCGTGGTACACACCGCGCTCGCGGGCTTCCTGTTCTTCTCAGGCCTGCGGTCGGTACGCGCCGACCATGCCGGCGTGCTCATGTACGCCGAGCCGGTGAGCGCGGTGCTCTTTGCCGCGATGTTCCTTCACGAACCGCTTACGGCAAGCACGGTCCTGGGCGGTATGATGGTGGTGGCGGGAGGAGTGATCGTCGCCCGCATGGAGCCGATGCCCGGGCTCGAGACACCTGAGCCCATCATCGCCGAGGACTGAACCCGAGGAGGGGCCATGTCGGTACGTGACCGGCTGAACGAGCTCGACGCGGTACGGCGGTTGCGGGCGCGTGACGTGAGCCTCTTCAGTGACGACCCCGACCTCCGCATCCCCATCATGCAGCGCCTCGGCTGGACCGACCTCGCCGGAAAGGCGGCAGGGCGGCTCCCGCTACTCACCGGTCTTGCTGACGCGCTCGTGCAGGAAGGCGCCACCGACCTGCTGCTCCTCGGCATGGGCGGTTCCTCGCTCGCACCGCTGGTGATGGACCGCATCGTCGGTGGCGGACAGGGCTACCCGCGCCTCCATGTGCTCGACACCACCTCGCCCGTGCAGGTCGCTGAGCTGCTCTCCACGCTCGCCCCCGGGAGCACGTACGTGATCATCGCGAGCAAGTCGGGCACCACGATCGAGCCCCTGTCGCTCTACGCCATCGTCAGCGCGTGGTTCGCCGAGGCGGGCCACAGTCGCGCCGAGGCGGGCCGGCACGTCATCGTCATCACCGACCCTGGCTCGCCGCTCGAGAAGCTGCGACAGCGGGACATGCTGCGGATCGCGCTCACCGCGCCCGCCACCGTGGGTGGCCGCTACTCGGCCCTCTCCGTGTTCGGGCTCACCCCTGCCGCCCTCGCAGGCATCCATCTGCCGGCGTTGATACAGCGCGCGCAGGCGATGGAGGCCGCCTGCGATGCGCCCGTGGAGGACAACCCGGCAGCCCTGCTGGCGGCATGGATGGTCGACGCCCGGGACGCCGGCCGCGACAAGCTCACGTTCGTGACCTCCGAGCGCTACGCGCCGTTCGGCCTGTGGGCCGAGCAACTGGTGGCCGAGTCCCTCGGCAAGAACGGCATGGGCATCGTGCCGGTCATCGAGACGGCGCCCGCCGGTCCTGATGGGTACGGACCCGACCGGGCGTTCGTGGTGCTGCGCTTCACCGATGACGAGCCGCTCGCCGAGTGGTCGCGGTCCACCGCCGCTGCCCACCCGGTGTACGAGCTCACGGTGACCGATGTGTTCGACATCGGCGCGGAGTTCGTCCGCTGGGAGCACGCGATCGCGCTCGCGGGAGTCCTGCTCGGCGTGAACCCGTTCGATGAGCCGTCCGTCACAGAGGCGAAGCGGGCCACCTCGGCCATCCTCGAGGGAGGCGCCTCGTCGGTCCCCGCAGCCACCGCCGACATCGGTGGCACGTGGGTGACCTACGCCGGCACGCTCGAGCCACGCTCTCCGTCCTCACGCGTCGAGGCGATCGCCGGCGCGTACGCCGCGCTGCAGCCCGGTGACTACCTCACGCTGCTTGTCTACGCGCCCGATGATGCCGAGCGCCTCGACCCGCTTGTCGACGCCGCCGCCACGGTATCGCACACCACCCGTGCGGCGGTCTGCCTGGAGCTCGGGCCGCGCTACCTGCACTCCACGGGACAGCTCCACAAGGGTGGTCCGAACACCGGCGTCTTCATCCTCGTGACCGGTCGTGACCGCGATGACGTCCCGGTGCCGGGCAAGCCGTACGGCCTCGCGGCGCTCCACCGCGCACAGGCAGAGGGCGACCTTGTCACGCTCGCGCAGCACGGGCGGCGCGTGCTCCGGCTGGACCTTCCGTCCACCACGCCGGCCGCACTCGCAGCGCTCGCAGACGAGTTGGTGGCCGCCGCGCACCACTAGTCCGCCGCGTAGACGCATGCCCCGTGCCCGGAACGCGAGCATGCCGGTCCCGCCGCGCGGCGGGACCGGCATGCCCCGTCTGGACCGTCTGGGGGTACGGTCCGTAAGAGCCCCTACTTGGACTTGGCGAACATCGAGCCCACCTTGTCCAGGCCGTACTGCTTCTCGTGACGCTCACTCGCCGTGCCGTGGATCCGCATCCAGATCCGGTCCACGTTCTTGGGCAGCTGCCCGTCGAGCTTGCTCACGATGATGATGGTGAGCACACCGAGCGGGAACGTGAACAGCACGGGGTAGGTGAGCGAGCCGATGAATCCGAGGAGCCCGTCCTTACCGAGCGTGCCCAGTTGCTGCAGGATGTTCAGGAAGATGATGCTGATGGAGCCGATGAGGCCGACCAGCATACCGGCGGTCGCGCCACGCTCGGTGGTGCCCTTCCACCAGATGCCCGTGAGCAACATCGGCACGAACGCCGACGCACCCACCGAGAACGCCCACGTCACCATCATCGCGATCAGTGCCGGGTAGGCCTGATCGAGACCGAAGAACGGGATGGCCAGCCCGATCAGCATCGCCACTGCCGCGAAGCCCAGGACCGAGATCTTGCCGACCACGACGCGCTGCGCCTCTGACGCGTTTGGATTGACGTACTTCTCATACACGTCATGCCCGATCGCCGATGCCGCCGCGATCAACAGTCCGCCGACAGTGGAGAACATGGCCGCGAACGCGCCTGCCGACACGACTCCCATCAGCCACTGACCGCCAAGGATCTCGCCGAGGGTGGGCATCAGCTGGTCGGGCTTCACGAGCAGACCATGCACGGTGGCCGCGTTGAGCGTACCGCCATCGGCCAAGAACTCCCTGATGATGCCGAGGCCGGCCACACCCACGATGGGAGCGGCGATGTAGAAGACGCCGATGAACACAAGCACCCAGAAGGTGGAGCGCCGCGCCGCTGAACCCGAGGGATTCGTGTAGTAGCGGTTCAGGATGTGCGGCAACCCGGCGGTGCCGAGCACGAGTGCAAGCACCATGGAGAACTGGTCGAAGCCGTTGTAGCGATGCCCCGGCTCGGTGAAGAGCATGTCGCGCAGTTCGTGCAGCTTGTTGGACGACGGCAACGCCACCGGTACCTTGCCCTCGGCACCGCTCTCGATGAACTCGTCCACGACAGCCATCTCGTCGGGGGTCATGATCGTGGCAGCTGCGTCGTAGAGGGTCTTGCCCGTCTCCGGGTTCGCGGTGGTGAGTTCTGCCGCCGTGAGCTGCTTGGTGTTCACGATCGGCCGCTCGGACGCGTCGGCCAGGGCGTTCGGGTAGTCGAAGCCGTTGCCGAAGGCGAAGAAGACCACCATCAGCATCGCGAACATCAGCCACCAGAACTGGAAGATCTGGTTGAGCGTGGTGCCCTTCATCCCGCCCACGGCCACGTAGAAGGCGATGATCGCCGCTACGACGACGACGCCGGACGTGTAGGCATCCATGCCGAGGATGCCCTTGCCCACCAGTACCTGCCAGGTGGTGCCCGCGCCGAACATCTGCGGCGCCATGTAGAAGAGCGAGGTCAGCAGTACGGCGATCACCGTGATGAGGCGGATGCGGTTCGAGCCGAACCGTCCGAACGCGAAGTCGGCAACCGTGTACTCACCGAAGCGCCGGAGCGGCGAGGCGATGAACAGCACCACCAACATGAACCCGCCGGCGAACCCGGCCGCGTACCACACACCGTCCAGGCCGGACGCGTACACCGCGCCGGCGACGCCAAGGAACGACGCGGCTGACAGGTAGTCGCCCGAGATGGCCGAGGCGTTGGAGAACGAGCCGACCTTCCTGCCGGCGAGATAGAAGTCGGCGGTGGTGCGCGTGAAGCGCCTGCTGAAGATCGACAGGGCGATCGTGAAGACGATCAGTCCGATGACGAGGATGATCGCTATAGTGTTCATCGCTGCTCACCCTCCCCCTGCTGGCCGTGCGCGCCCGCCGCATCGGCCGCCACCATGTCGGCCGCCATGTGCATCAGGCGCTCGTCAAGCCGATCGGCCTGCTTGGAATACGTCCACGCCATGGTCCACAGGAACACGTAGTAGACCAGGGCGACGAACAGGTAGTTGGCTGTGAAGCCGCCCCAGATCGGGGTCGCGTACCAGCTCTCCCACCACACCGACGCGGCCGGTATGGCGAGCGTCACCGCGAAGAACACCGCGCCGTACGAGAAGCTGAGCTTGCGCTGGGCCTTGAACACGACATCGACGCTCTCGATCGTGTCCATGTGATCGCCATGACGGACATGGGTGTCATCGCCAGTGACGGTCGATATCACGTGCAGTCGTGCGTCTCCCACCGGGGCACCTCCTTCATCTGCGTGGTGGATGGTCAGTCGGTCTTGATCACGAGGACCGGGACGGGTGAGCCCTTGACGACGGTCTCGGCCACACTGCCGAGCGCGAGCCGCTTGAGACCTGTGCGACCGGTGTCGCCGACGACCACCATGTCGGCCTTCCACTCCTCGGCAACAGCCACGATGCGCTTGGCCACGCCGCCCTGGACGACCTCGGCCTCGCACGAGACACCGTTGCGCTCACACATCGTCTTGGCGATGGCGAGTCCCTTGATCGACGCGTGCACGCCCTCGTAGACGTCCTCGGTCATGGCCTCCTCGGGATACGTGATCGCATCGAGTCCCGTGTCGACGTAGATGGCGCGCACTTCGGCGCCAAAGGTCTTGGCCAGCATGACCGCGTATTCGGTCGCGGTGATCGCCGGCGCGGAGCCGTCCGTCGCGAGCAGGATGCGTCCCATCTCGTGGCAGACCTCGTCGATATCGCCAAGCCTGATGTCCTCTGCGGGACCCTTGATGCAAACGTCCATACATGCCACCTCCCCGGCAGTGAGCGCGGGCGCAGGGCGCGCCCGCATCCTCAGGCTAGGCCGATGGGAAGTGGGTGGGAACGAAGCTCACGCGTGCGGCGCGAGAGTGTCGGCGACAGGTGGCGGAGAGCCGGTCAACGGCTGGCGGGGTCCGTGCGTATCGCAGGAACGACCACTCACCGTTGCAGGACGACCGTTCGTCGCCGCGCACGCGGTCGGGAGCGCTGGCTACAGCTCCACGATGCGGGCAGTGGGCGGGTCAACGGCACAGTCCAGCAGGGCAACGGTCGGCCCCCGACCGTCGCGCGACCTGCCGCCTGCGCTGCCGGGGTTCACATACAACACACCATCCACCTGCTCAACGGCAGCGCGGTGCGTATGCCCGGTGATCACGACCGACACCCCCTCGGGCAGGCCTGAGCGCGCCACGTGCGAAGGCTGATGGGTCACGAGCACGCGATGACGGCCGAGCTGTACCACGACCTGGTCCTGCAGCCGCCACCCGAGGTCGCCCGTGTCCATGTTGCCGCGCACCGCCACCACCGGCGCGATCGCTTCAAGGTGATCGATGACCCAGGGTGCGCCGATGTCGCCAGCGTGCACGATGCGCTCGACGCCCTCGAACACCGCATCGACCGAAGGAGGCAGCGTCCCATGGGTGTCCGAGATGACGCCGATACGCATGGCTAGAGCCCCAGGGTCCGCTTGAGCGCCGGTGCGCGCCGCCGGGAGACCGGGATGCGGGTCTGCGCCGCGTCCTTGAGCGCGAGCTCCATGGTGCCCCCGTACATCGGGGCGACCTCGCCCACCTGGGCGAGGTTCACCAGGTAGCGGCGGTGCACACGGAAGAAGCCCTGTGGCTCGAGACGGTGTTCAAGATCCGCGAGCGAGAACGTGGAGAGATAGCGCTCGCCATCAGTGAAGATGTAGCTGTAGTCGTCCTTGGCCATGATATGAGTGATGTCCGCGACCTGCAGGAGCAGTTTGCGGCCGGCCTTCTCGACGGGGATGCGCTCGATGCGGGCAGGCGCCTCCACCGCCGGGGCGATGCGCTCGATGGCCATCTTGAGCCGGTTCGTCTCAACGGGCTTCACGAGATAGTCGGTCGCCGCCACCTCGAACGCTTTGACCGCGTGCTCACTGTGGGCAGTGACGAAGACCAGCGCGGGGGGATGCTCGAGTTCGGCCAGCACCTCCGAGAGCTGGATGCCGGTGATGCCCGGCATGTCGACATCGAGGAAGACCACGTCGTACGGGATGGCACGGATCAGCTGCAGCGCCTCGTTCGCGCTGCCGGCCTCCCCCACGACCTCCACGCCACCGGCCTCGCCCAGCAAGAAGCGCAGCTCTGAGCGCGCGGGAACCTCATCGTCGACAAGGAGCGCCTTCAGCACCGTCGTCACCCGCCCACTCCGATCGCGGTCGGTCCCGTGATGGTCACGGTCACCGTCGTACCTGTCCCCTGCTCGCTCCCGACGCTCAGACCGCTCCCGGGCCCGAAGAAGCCACGCAGCCTGTCATCAACGTTCCCGAGCGCGATCCCAAGACCTTTGCCGAAGCCGACCTCGAGCACCCTCGGCAGGTCTTCCTTACTTATTCCCACTCCGTCATCGGCGATCGTCACACGGATCGCATCGCCCTCGCGTCGGCCCGTCAGCGTGATCGTGAGCGGCCCCTCCTGCCGGATGCCGTGCTGCACGCAGTTCTCCACGATCGGCTGCAGGATGAACGCCGGCACCTGGGCGTCCAGGACATCCGGATCCAACTCGTCCACGACGCGCAGGCGGTCACCGAAACGGGCCTGCTCGAACCGCAGGTAGGTGAGCGCGTACTCGACCTCCTGGCCCAGCGGGACGAGGCCTTCGTTGTCCTCGAGCATGCGCCGGTAGAACGCCGCGAACTCACGCAGCAACTCCCGCGCGGTGGCAGGGTCGGTACGGATGAGCATCGCGATGGTGTTGATCGTATTGAACAGGAAGTGAGGGTTTATCTGGGCCTGCAGCGCCTTGAGCTCCATCCGGCAGGCGAGCTCGGTCTGGCGCTCGAGCTCCGAGAGCTCCAACTGCGTGGAGAGCAGCCGCGCCAGCCCTCCTACCATCGCGATCTGCGTCTCGTTCAGGAGCCGCGGCGTCGTGTAGTAGAACTTGAGCGTCCCCACCGGGGTGTCGCGTACCTCGAGAGGGACCACGATAGCGGCCTTCAGCAGACAGTCGGACCTCGGACACCCGATCTCGTCCTTCGTGCCGAGGATGCGGTGTTCGTTCATCTCGATGGCCTCGCGGGTCGCACGCGTAAGGATCGGACCGCCGACCGAGTGATGGTCCTCGCCGATGCCCGCGAATCCGAGGACTCGTTCGGTGTCAGTGATGGCCACGGCTGCCGCCTCGCTCTCGGCGAGCGCCAGACGGCAGACCTCCTGGGCGGTCTCGGCGTCAAGACCGCGTCGGAGATACGCCAGAGAGCGGTCCGCGATGACGACGATCTGGTGCGACTGTATCGCCCGGATGTGATCGGGACGGCTGATCAAGCGCATCGCGGCGGTCCACACCGCGATCGCCGCCAGCAAGATGACCGCGATGGTCGCGGCCGCGGGTGGCACAGCGTTGGCGAGCCCGGCTGCCGCCACGACCGCGGTGATGATGGTCACCGCGAGCAGCACCGCGTCAATCACCCATGAGCGGACCGATGCTATGGCCCTCGCCTCCTTGACTGTCCGAACCGAGCGTGAGGAACGCGTATCTGCGGCCGGTGAGCCGGAACCCCTCGGCACGATAGAGCGCGAGAGCCCCGGTGTTGCCGGACTGCGTCGAGAGCGTCATGTGGTCGGCCCCGGTCTCGCAGGCCCGCAGCACCGCCGTCCTCAGCAGTGCCGTGCCTACACCACGCCGACGGTGCGGCGCCGCGACACACAGCCTCCCGAGCACCGCGGAACCACGATCCACGGTGCACAGAGTATAGCCGAGGCACCCGCCGTCACGCTCGGCGACCGCCAGCGCCCCGGCCGCCGCGAAGCGATCGAGCAGCCGCCGGTCGTAGCGCCAGAACGGCTCGAAGCAGCGTGCGTCGATCTCGAGGACGGCCGGCACGTGCTCCGGGCCGACGATGTGGATCGAGATCCCTTCGAGCGACGACGCGTCCGGGACTCTACCGTCGTGCACCGCGGAGCGGGGCATTTCGAGCGTTTCGAGCAGCTCGCGCACCACGAGTCCCGCCGCTTCATACGCGGGGACATCGGCCTCGAGCACCGGTGGGCTCACGACTCCGGCGTAGCCATGCGCGGCGGCGATCCGGGAGATGTGCCGTATCGCTTCCGGAAGATCGCGATGCGGGCACCACAGGGCCTCGATCGCGAGAAGGTCCAGGTGATCACGCCACCTGTCCAGCACCGCGACATCGCCCCTCTGGTTCGACTGGATGGCCCACGGGCGCGAACGGTACACCGCCCGCAGCGTCGCCTCATCGGGGAAGACCCGCGCCGCCAGGAGCGGACGCACGAGACGGTCGAGCTGCGCGATGCTCGCTTCAGCGAAACGCTGCGGGGGCATCAGAGCCACCCGAGCTCATTAGCCGCAAGAAGCCCTCCCACTCCGAGCAGCATGACCGCGAACGCGACGCGTATGGTGCGCTCCTGCGCGGCAGCCGTGACCCGTGCGCCGAGCATGGCTCCGGGCACCACGCCGAGCGTCATGCCGAGGGCGATCCCGACGTCGATGTGTCCCAGGAGGTAGTGCGTGATCGTACCGGGAACCGCAAGCAGGAGCACCGAGACGAGGCTCGTGCCCACCGCTCGCTTGGCGTCGAAGCCGAGGAAGCGTACGAGCGCCGGCACTATCACGAAGCCGCCGCCGACGCCGAGGAACCCCGAGTACAGACCGGCGACGACACCGATCACGGCGACCCATCCCCACGAGCGTGCGCGATCCGCCCGCGCGGCCGCCACGCGCGCCTCGGGTTCCGCCCGCAACGCGAGATGCAGCATGTCGGCAGCCATCCACGCGATCAAGGCGGCCGTCACGTACAGGACGACGTCCCCGCCCACCAGCGATGTCAGCCAGGCACCGAGCACCGAGAAGCCGGTGCCCGTCACACCGATCAGCAGCCCCGCACGCAGATCGAGCAGACCCCGTCGCCCGTACTCGATCACGCCGGTGATGGCCGTCGGGATGATCACCGGCAGTGGCGTGCCCACGGCCACCAGCTCGGAGCCGCCCAGCACGAGCCGGATGGCAGGAGTGGTGATGATGCCACCCCCGATGCCGAACTGACCGGATAGGTATCCTGCGACGAATCCGATCGCCGCTGCCGGAGCCAACGACTCGAGCATGCGCTCAGTCGGCCCTGATGACCGGGAACCGTCCGGTGAGCGCCCCGCGGTCCACACGCCGCTCGCCACTGAACAGCGAGTTCAGGGCGATGTCCTTCCACAGACGGTCGGTCAGCATCGGCCACCGGCGCTGGAACGCGAAGTAGCGCTCGCAGTTGTCGCGAGCGTACTGCTGGGCCTCGGGAACGACCTTGGTGGCTGTTCTGAAGTAGGCGCCACGCTCGGTACTCGCCAGCGCGCGCAGGAGCGCCGTGATGCGCGTCCGCCAACCGATCGACGCGTCCACCAGCGGACCGGGATACGGCATGAGCGACTCGGCGGTCACCTGTCGAAGGTCGACCTGCGACTTGGCGAACTCGAGCTTACGGTGCGTGTAGATGAAGCGGTACACGTCGTGCCTGAACAACAGCGCTTGACTGACAGGAGCCGGCGGCCGGTGGATCAGCGACCACTCGCTGTCGAGGTACATGTCGCCGCCGTGCATGCGCACATCGATCACGTAGTCTATGTCCTCGCCGCGGATGGCCCAGGGGTCGAACGGAACGTTGCAGTACATGTCCCGGTGCAGCGCCATGCATCCCCCGAAGCCGAGTGTGGTCGGCTTGAGGCGGGGTGGCTTGGCCACGAGCCCGATCGCGCGGTCGTAGTACTCGTTCTGCCGCCAGAACATGTCCGACCACGGCGTCGGGCCCGCTGTGGCGCAGGCGCCGGAGGTGTCCCGGTAGAAGCCGGTCTTGGCGAGCATGGGCCGGCCCTTCTGGTCGGACGTCCCCAGCCCCTCCATCGCGCGGACGAGGTAGTCGGGGTCGTCCACGACCTCGTCATCGTCGATGAAGACGATGGCCTCGCTGCCCATCACCGCAGCCACCACCAGGCCCGTGTTGCGGGCGCCACCGTAGCTGGTGAGGTTCACTCCGTCGACCACGTCGGCGAACTCAAGCTGTTCGAACCGGCGGTGCAGCGACCCCATCTCGGCAGGGCCGAAGACGAAGGAATCGATACCCGGCATGTCGTCGAGCAGCTCGCGCACGCTGTCCTCGGCCGCCGTGGCGGTTCCCTCGTCAGCAGCGGCGACGATGATCACGACCTGCCCGAGACCCCTGACTCCCTCAAGGGACCGCAGACACGCCTGGAGCAGCGTCGTGTCGCCCACCGTGGTGGGATGGTCGAAGTGCGTGGATGAGCGCTCGGCCCCGCGGCTCTTACGCCGGGTCCAGAACGTTGGGATGATGACGGTCGGTTGCACGATGATCCTTTCGCAGGCGTTCCCCGTACGGCGAGAACGGCTCCAATCATAGCGGTTCGCCGTCGTCCGTGATGCCGAGAGGTGCGCCACAGTGCCCGCACGACCCGGCCCGCAGGTCACGCCGGTCGATCGTGTAGCCCCGCCGGGCGATCACGACGGCGCCGCAGCCGGGGCAGCGGGTGTCCTCGGCGCCCGCGAGCGCCACGTTTCCCGGGAAGACGTGGCGCAGGCCGGCCGACAGTCCGATCTCCCTGGCGTGCTCGAGCGTGGCGACAGGAGTGGCCGGCAGATGGGCGAGATCGAGATACGGGAAGAACCGCGTGACATGCCAGGGGGTGTCGACACCGAGCTCGCTGGCGATCCATCCGGCGATGCCGCGGAGCGTCTCGTCGGAGTCGTTCACCGTGGGGATGATGTTCGTCACGACCTCCACATGCATACCCCAGCGCTCCCGGGCACGCACCGCCATCTCGAGGACGGGCGCCACCGACCGCACGTGGCACAGCGAGCGGTACGTCGCGTCGTCGAAGCCCTTCACATCGACCCGCCAGACATCGATGAGCGGACCGAGGAGGTCGAGCCCGGCCGCGGTGATGTACCCGTTGGTGACCATCACGGTGTACAGCCCTGCCTGCTTCGCCGCGCGCGCCACATCCACGACGTACTCGGCCCAGATGACCGGCTCGTTGTACGTGAACGCGATCCCCGCACACGCGTGGCGGATGGCAAGCTCGGGCACAGCCGATGGTGCGAGCTCCTCCAGGCCGCCATCGGCAGGAGCCGCCCTGCTGATCTGCCAGTTCTGGCAGTGCCCGCAGCGCATGGAGCAGCCGACGCTGCCGATCGAGAACACGAGCGTACCCGGCCGGTAGTGGAACACGGGCTTCTTCTCGATGGGATCGACGGCGACCGAGGAGACCAGACAGTACGTGAGCGCAACGAGCCGCCCGTCACGGTTCTCGCGCACACCGCATGTGCCCCGGCCACCGACGGCGATCCGGCAGTCGTTGGGACACAGGAGGCAGTGCACCCGCTCCCCGTCGGTCTCCCAGAGCAGCGCCTCGCGGGTCATCGCTCCTCCTAGCCGCGCGCCAGACGCACCTGGTCCCCGCCCGAATGCGACGCCTCGAGCAGCGCCCCATCGGCTGCCTCCATGAGCGCCTGAGCGTCGGTGGAGGCGGTGGCCGAGGCCACGCCGATCGATGCCGTCACGGTCACGTCCTGTGTATACCCGCCGTCCTCGGCGCTCACCACCGAACCGCTCACCGCACTGCGGAGCTTCTCCCCCACGGCGAACGCCTCGGTCTTGCCGATCCCCGGGAGTGCGACCACGAACCTGTCGCCCGCTCCCCGGCTGATGACATCGGTGGATCGAAGGCTGTCTGCGAGTGCGTGTGCGATCGAGGCGAGCAGACGGTCGCCCGTCTCGCGGCCAAAGGCATCGTTGATGAGGCCGAATCCGTCGAGATCGATGATTGCGAGACATAGCGGCGTGGCATACCGCACCACCCTGGCGAGCTCGATCCCCAGCCTGTCACCGAACACCCGCCGGTTCCAGACGCCGGTGAGCGCATCCAGCGTCTGCGCCTCCTCGAGACCGCTACGCTGCTCGCGCAGCATGCGACGCTGGAGCGGCAGACAGAGGTCCCAAGAGGACTCCGCGCTCAGCACGGCCCCGGCGTGGTCCACGCAGGTCTGCCAGCCACAGGCGCCGCAGTCGAGTGCCGTCTCCCGGGTGAATCCGGCCTCCGCGAGGGCGGTGTCGATCGCCGCGGGGTCGGGTGACCGCGTCTCCACGGGTGCGGCGTTGAACGACCTGACGAGATCGACCGCCGGCAGCATCGAGAGCATCGCCCGCGTGCTGACCCGGGTCGTACCCGGAGCTCGGCGCGCCGCCGACTCCACGTTGCGCTTGGCGAACAGCGAGAGACCGGGGTTCACCGCCGGCCCATCGATGCATCCCTCGCAGTTGAGCATGTCGATCACCTCGGGCGCCGTCTCGCCCGCAGCGATAGCCGTGAGCAGACGATCGAGGTCCTCGAGCCCGCGGACGGCCTGGACCGAGCAGTCCGTGCGATCCCTCGACGCGAGCGTCTGCCGGGGGAAGCCGTCGGTGAGCGAGATCTCCTTCAGTGCGCTCGGCCTCCCCGGAGGTGGCGCGATGACGGAACCGCCTGGCGCGAGAGGGCGCATCTCATCGAACAGGCGTTTCAACTCCGAGAAATCGATGGCGGCATCCACGGCCCCGGTGAACTCCGGGTCGCTGATCTCGTCCTTCCGCGCGTGGCACGGACTCACGTACACGACAGCGACATCGTCGGGATACAGGCTGCGGATGAGACGGGCCTGCGCGATGTACGGGGGCACCAGTGGCGCCAGGGCGGGTACGAACGCCGGATGGTACTTGCGCACGAAGTCGACGACGACCGGGCAGGTCGAGCGCAGACTGATGGTGCTGTCCGAGCGGGAATGGAGGTGCTCGTACGCGGCCGCTACGGTCTCCTCGCCGAGGAGCGTGGTCTCCACGGAGGCGAAGCCGAGCGCCTCCAGCCCGCGTTCGACCTGCGGGACGGTCATCGGGTACAGCGCCGCGATGAACTCGCTCGCAAGCAAGGCCACCACAGGCCGGCGGGACGCGAGCAGCGCCCGCACCGCCGGTGTGTCATCGCGGACCACGAAGCCCCCGCGCGCGCACTCGCTCACGCACTGCCCACAGGCCACGCACTTCTCCTGGACGATCTCCGAGCGGCCACCGGCGACCCTGATCGCCCGGACCGGGCAGCATCGCACGCAGCACCAGCACTCGGCACAGTCGTCCTTGCGTTGCTCGATGAGCGCCTGCCGGGGCTCGTCAGTCACGCTCCGGCCCCCTCTCATCGTCCGCGCCCATCCTCGCGGCGAGACCGAGGCGTCGCAGCACTCCGAGCAGCGGGAGACCGAGGCCGTAGACCACCAGCGCCTGTCCGACCCCGACCGCCACGACACCGAACAAGTACATGCTGATCCAGGCTCCCGAAGCGTCGACACCGAGCGCTTCGATGCGATAGAACCCTATGCCGGTCACTCCTGCGAGCATCACCGGCAGGTACGCCGGCACGATGAGGGCGTTGGCGACCACCGGCCCGGCGAGTGCGAGCGTCGTCCTCTCGCGGAACCGCCACATCCAGACGGCGCCCGCGAGCGTGGCAAGAGAGCCGAACACGACGTCGAGCAGGCCCAGCACGCCCACCTGCGCGAGCATCCACGCGTTCGCGATGAGCGTCCCGGCCCACAGGCCCGGGATGGCGGCGGGCGTGAGGCACGCCACGACCGTGAGGGCCTCGGACAGACGGAGCTGCACCGGTCCGTAGCCGAGGGGCGTCTGCACCATCGCCAGCGTGAGCGCGGCGTAGACGGCCGCTATCACGCCGGCCTGTGCGACATGCCGGGTGCGGGACATGATTGTTCACTTACCTCTCTGTCGTGGCAGTGAGACGTCGAACGTCGTGCCACGGCCCACGGTGCTGCGGACCGTGACGGTACCGCCACTGACATCGATGATGTGCTTCGCGATCGCGAGACCGAGACCGAAGCCCCCTGTCTCCTGGGAGCGCGAGAGGTCGCTTCGGTAGAAGCGCTCGAACACGTTGGGGAGGTCCGTCTCAGGGATGCCGACGCCTGTGTCAGCCACGGTCACGATGATCCGGTCGCGGGATCGGCGCGTGGTCAGCGAGACGCGCCCACCCTCGGGCGTGTACTTGCATGCGTTGTCCACCAGGATCGCGAGCGCCTCTTCGATCCGGTCGGGATCCCCGTGGAGCCAGAGCGAGCCCTCGCCCGGCCCCGTATACTCCTGACGCTTGTCGAGGTACCGCGTGGCCGCATTGGCGAGCACCTCGCGACACACCGCGTTCACGTCGTACCGGGTCTGCCGGAACTCCACCTGCTCCTCGCTGCGGATGAGCGACAGCAGGTCGCTGCACAACCTGGCCATACGCCGCGACTCCCGGTCGATCGCACTCACGGCCTCCTCCTGGAGGGCCGGGTCCTCGGCTCCCCAGGCGCGCAGGATGTTCACGTATCCGCGTATCCCCGCGACAGGCGTGGCCAACTCATGTGAGGCGTCCGCGATGAACCGCGCCTGGGCCTCGTTACGTCGCTGGAGGTTGTCGATGAGCCGGTTCAGCGAGCGGGCGAGATCCGCCACCTCGTTGTCCCCTTCTTCGGGGAGTCGGATGTCGAGCATCCCCACGTCCACGGAGTCAGCGGTGCGCTTCAGGTCCTCGATCAGTGAGATCGCCCAACGGGTGGCTCCTGCGGCGATCAGCAGCGAGCCGAGCAGTGCGATCGCGCCGAGCATGTACATCGGCAGCCTGGTCCCATCGAGTATCGCCTCCTGCGCTGTCGGTTCGTAGGAGACATCGAGCACCGCCGCGTCAAGCCCGGGGATCTCGATGGGCAGGTGTGTCGTGTACACGCCGAGGTCCGCCTTCACGAACATCCCCACGATCAGGGGCTGTGGACCCGGGAACTCGCGAACGGGCGCGCCACTCCGGACCACCTCTGCCCGAGCACCGTCGGTGGGGTCGTGCGGTGGGCCACCAGCCGACCAGACGAGCCCGAGCTCGTCTCCGGGCCGCTCGGCCACGTACAGTGAGAACGAACCCTCGTAGGCGAGCCCCTGCTCGAAGGCCGCAGGCGGCTCGGCCGTGATCTGCCGGATGACGTCGGCGCGCGCGGCCTCACCGTCGAGTCCGGCGCCCCTCGCGCGCTCGTGCGCCACCGCGATCGAGTTCTTCATGGCGCGGTCGGCCGCGCTGGCCAGGCGCCCGGCCGTCTCGACCGCGGCCGCGTTCATACCCCTGGCAACGAGCACGTACGTGCCCACCGCGACCGACCCGATAAGCGCGAGGGCGAATAGCGTGGATACTATGGCGACCCGCGCGCGTATCGTGGAGAAGCGCACGCGGCCTCAGCTCCTCGCGAAGAAGTACCCGACTCCCCTGATGGTCTGGATGATGCGGTTCTCCGAGTCGCCGATCTTGTTCCGGAGGTGGCAGACGAAGACCTCGATCACGTTCGAGTCCGTCGAGCGCTGTGCGCCCCACACCGCCTCAAGGATCTCATCGCGCGAGATCACGCGTCCGGCGTTGTTCACCAGGTAGGTCAACAGATCGAACTCCTTGGCCGTGAGGTCGAGCGGCTCACCGTCTCTGGTTGCGAGGCGGCGCTCCGGGTCGATCGCAACGCCGGAGGCCTCCGCGGCGCCGGGTGCCTGTGTCGCCGTGGTCCGCTTCAGCAGTGCGCGCACCCGCGAGAGGAGCTCGGGGATCTCGAACGGCTTGCGAAGGTAGTCGTCCGCGCCCGCCTCGAAGCCCGACACCACGTCGTGGGTCTCGGCGCGCGCGGTCAACATCAGGATCGGCATCTCAAGGCCGCGCTTGCGTATATGACGGGCAACATCCAGCCCGTCGATGCCCGGAAGCATGAGATCCAGGATCACGAGGTCGACATCGTGGTCAAGCACCAACTCGATCGCGGTGGTGCCGTCACCCGCTCTCAGTACATCGAACCCAGCGTGCTTGAGTTCGAGTTCCACGAAGCGAGCGATCGTGGCATCGTCTTCAACGATCAAGATGGTCTGTTCGGCCATTCCGGCGCCCCCATGCCTCGGTTGTTCCGACGTGTCCCTCCCAGGCGCACGTTCATCTGCATCGAATATTAACGCGCACGCAGCGCTTCGGCTATCTGGACCGTGTTCAGAGCGGCGCCCTTGCGCAGTTGGTCCGCCACTATCCACAGCTGGAGCCCGTGCTGCACGCTGTCGTCTCGTCGGATGCGGCCCACGTAGCAGTCGTTGGTACCCTCGAGAAGCGCTGGCATCGGGTACAGCCGATCGAGCGGCTCGTCCAGGACGGTGACACCTGGCGCTGCGGTCAGGACCTCCCGCGCGATGGCGACCGAAACGGGCGAGGCGAACTCGATCGCGAGCGCCTCGGAGTGACAGCGTAGGACCGGGACCCGCACGCATGTGGCCGCGACCCCCACGGACGGGTCTCCGAGGATCTTCTGCGTCTCGACGACCATCTTCCACTCCTCCTTGGTGGAGCCGTCGTCGAGGAACACATCGATCTGCGGGATGCAGTTGAACGCGATCCTGTGCGCGAACGCCGCGGGCGTGGTCGCGCGACCTGCCAGAAAGTCGCCCGTCTGGTCGTAGAGCTCGTCCATCGCCGCCTGGCCCGCACCGGAGGCGGCCTGGTATGTGGACACGACGACACGCTTGAGGGGCGCGATCGCCCGCAGAGCATCGAGCACCACCACCATCTGGATGGTGGAGCAGTTGGGGTTGGCGATGACGCCGCTGTGCCAGGCGAGGTCGCCGGCGTTCACCTCGGGCACGACCAGAGGCACATCCTCGTCCATCCGGAACGCCGACGAGTTGTCGATCATCACGCATCCGGCAGCGGTCACCGCTTCACGCATCTCACGGGACACCGAGGCGCCAGCGGAGAAGAGCGCGAGGTCGACACCTCTGAAGCTCTCTGGAGTCATCTCCTCCACGACAAGCTCGCCACCGCCGAAGGGGATGCGGCTGCCAGCCGACCGATGCGACGCGAGCGCGATGACCCGCTCTGCGGGGAACGCGCGCTGCTCGAGGACCGCGAGCATCTCGCGACCGACCGCGCCGGTGGCGCCCGCAACAGCTACGACCGGCCGCTCGGGGACCACGTGTGTCCAGGCCATCCTCACTCACCCTCTCCGCAACCGGGAATCGACTCGATCGTGATGTCGTCCTCCGAGAGACCGAAGCTCGTGTGCAAGGCGCGCACCGCGGTAGCGGCGTCATCGCCATTCACCACGCACGTCACCCGGATCGTCGATGTCGAGATGAGATCGATGTTCACACCGGCATCCGACAGCGCCCGGAACATCTGGGCGGCCACACCGGGGTGCGTCTTCATCCCCGCACCCACGAGCGAGATCTTGGCGATGGATTCGTCCACCACCCACTCGCGTGCGCCGAGCTCCTGCACCACCGCATCCGCGGTGCGGCGCGCCCGGACAAGATCGGTCTCGGGCACGGTGAACGAGATGTCCGTCGTCCCCGCCTCGGACACGTTCTGGATGATCATGTCCACGTTGACGTTGCTTTCCGCCATGCGGGTGAACACGGTCGCGGCGACCCCGGGGTGGTCGGGAACGTCGCGGATGGTCACCTTCGCCTCGGATGAGTCGCATGCGACACCCGAGATGATCGCCTGCTCCATGGAATCGTCCGCCTCCCTCACGATGGTCCCCGGAATGTCTGTGAAGCTCGATCGGCAGTGGATGACCACGCCGTGGTTGCGCGCGAATTCGACAGCGCGGAGATTGAGCACGCCCGCGCCGCTCGCTGCCAGCTCGAGCATCGCCTCGTATGAGATCTCGTCGATCTTGCGGGCGTCCGGGACGACCCGCGGGTCCGCGGTGTACACACCGTCCACATCCGTGTATATCTCGCAGACGTCCGCACCCACACCCGCGGCGACCGCGACCGCCGTGGTGTCGGAGCCGCCCCTGCCGAGTGTCGTGATCTGACCGTCCGGCGTCATCCCCTGGAACCCGGCAACGATGACTATCTGCCCGTCTTCCAGGGCGGCACGCACGCAGTCGGCCCGCACCTCGAGGATCTTCGCCTTGGTGTGGCCGTGATCGGTCATGATGCCCACCTGTGGGCCGGTGAAGGAGATGGCACGATAGCCCGTGGCGTGGATCGCCATCGCCAGCAAGGCGATCGAGACCTGCTCGCCTGTGGCGAGCAACATGTCCATCTCGCGCTCAGGAGGCTCGGGGTCGATCTGCGCGGCAAGCTCGATCAGCTCGTCGGTGAAGTCGCCCATCGCTGACACGACCGCTACGACGCGGTCACCCCTGTCGGCGGCCTTCACGATCCGGTCGGCGACCACGCGCATGCGCTCGGGGGTACCGACCGACGTGCCACCGTACTTCTGGACGATGATGCCCATATGAACCTTCCGTACCGGATGCGGTCGTGACGGCCGCGCTCATGAATGGTTGCCAGTGTACCAACAACCGCGCCGGGTCGAGCGCGTCACGCCATCAGATCGTTGGCGAGAAGCCCAACCGCTCGGCGTGGGCGCGCATCCGCTCCGGCAGCGCCTGGACGGCCTCGCTCAGGAAGTGTTCCGCGAGACCGGCCCCGGAAGCCTCCTCGATGCGTGCGCGCATGATGGCGAGCACGGTCCTCAAGTGCTCCACATACTCCTCGTCACTGAACTCGACACCCGACCTGTGCACGAGCCGGCCGGCCTCAAGGGCGAAGGGGATGTCGCGCCCGCGAAGATCGATATTGACCGCGTGCTCCAGGTTGTTCGCCAGACGCGGGCCGCCAAGTCGGCGGAAACTGGTGAACAAGCCGTCACTGATAGCGATGAAGACGGCCTGTGCCTCGTCCGGACCTATCACGACCTCACGGTCATACAGGTCCTGCAGCTCCCATTCGCCGGTGCTCAGGGCCTCCTCGAACGCCTCGACGATCCTCGGATCGAACTGCGTTCCTGCACAGCGACGCAGCTCGAGCATCGCCTCCTGCTCCGAGCGCCCTCGACGGTACGGCCGGTCCGCCACCATCGCCTCGAACGCGTCGGCCACGGTGAGCACCCGCGCCAGCATCGGGATCTCATCACGCCTGAGCCCGGCGGGATAGCCGGTGCCGTCGTAATGCTCATGATGGTGGCGGACCACCGGTGCGATCGGCCACGGGAACGCGACCGGCTTGAGGATGTTCGCTCCGATGAGCGGATGATGCCGCATCTGGCCCATCTCGACCTCGGTCAGCTTACCCGGTTTGAGGAGGATGTCCTCGCTGATGCCGATCTTGCCGATGTCGTGCAGATACGCCGACATCTCCAGCGCGGTCATCTGCTCCTGGGAGAGGCCGAGCTGAGAGCCGATCTTGAGCGCGTATGAAGCGACGCCCTCCGAGTGACCCCGCGTGTACGGGTCCTTCGCGTCAACAGCGGCCGCCAGCGCACGAACGGTAGCGAGGTACGCCTCCTGGACGCTCGAGAACAGGCCGATGTTGCCGATGGCGATCGTCACATGGTTGGCGATCGTCGCAAGGAGCCGCACGTCATCGCCGGTGAACCGTCTGCCCTGGTCGCGCGTACCGACGGTGATCGACCCGATAGGCCCCTCGTTGGTCTGCAACGGCACGCACAGCGCCGCGACCGCACCGGAGAAGCTCTCCGGCTCACGGTCCTGCAGGTCTGCTGTTGCCGGGTTGAAGATAAGAGGGCGTCCCTCGCGGATGACCCACTCAGACATCGAGTTCGCGGTGAGCCGGTCGCCCGGCCGCACTGTGTCGATGCCGTGAGCCGCCGTGATGCTGAGCGCACCCGATTCCCGGTCCGTCATGATGATGTAGCCGATCTCGGCCTCGAATATGCGAAGCGCAGAATCGAGCACCGACTCGAGCAGCGCCTCAAGGTCGAGCGTGAGGCCGAGCGAGCGGCTCATCTCGTAGAGCGTGGCCAACTCCAGGACCTTCTTGGTGAGGGCGTCACTCCGCTCGCTCAACGAGTCGGTCATGCGATTGAAGTTCTCGGCAAGCTCTACGATCTCAGCCGGACCACCGGTCTCGACCTTGGCGCCGAAGTCGCCCTCGGCCAGGCGGCGCGTACTCGTAGTGAGCGCACCGAGCGGCGTGGTCACCGACCGCACCACCCACCAGTTGAGGAACACCAGGACGAGGACCGCGACGACCGACCACACGACGATCGCGCGCATCGTGGTCATGCCGGCGTCGCGGGCGGCTGAAGCATCGACACCGCAGACGACGAAGATCTGTCGGGAGGGGTCTGTTGCGAGCGGAATGGAGTCGGCCCCGATGCGGTAATGGCCACCGCCCGAGTCGAGGACCACGCTTTCCGCGGGGTCTTTGAGGAGCGTGCCGAGGGCCTCGGTCAGGACCGCGCTCGACGCCGGGTCGACGCCTTCAGGGTTCGCCCCGCTCGGAACGACGAGCGCCATGTAGTCCGCACCGCCGTCGGTGATGAGCACACCGCTGCCCCTGCCGGTGGCGAGCGACCCGACGAGCTCGTCATCGATGACCAGGGCGCTGCCCAGGACACGCTCGCGGCCCGTGCCGTCGGTGACGTCGGTCTGCGACCAGAGCGCATATCCCTCGCCGAAGGGGATGATCACGGGTTTGGCGAGTGCGGTCGCGGTCTCCCACGCCGCGCGGTCCGGCAGGAAGACGTCACCCGGGTCCCCGCCCGAGGAAACGGCGGCCACCACGCCACCCCGGCTGTCACTCAGGACGATCATGTCGACATCGAGCGCATCATTCGCGAAGCGCAGATGCTCCTCGATGTCCGTTGGTGTGCCTGAACTGATGACCGACTGGAACCCCGGCCGTGCGGCCAGGACCTGGAGGGCCCGCACCGTGCTTGACGCATGGTGGCCGAGATCCGCGATCACGTAGTCGGTCGCCGCGCGGACGCTCTCCTCGCTGCGTGCGGCCGTGAAGTCGCTGATGACCCGGACCGAGACCACCGTCGCGACGATGCCGATCAGCACGGAGACGATGACAAGCGGCCAGATGATCTGGCTGCCGAGACGTCTGCCGAACGGACTCTTGATCATGCAGCGTTGCTCCGGGACGTGTCTTACAGGAGGGGCGCACCCACCGTGACGGCACGCTCCGTGGTCATTCTAGCATCGAGGGCCCCGACATCAGATGCCGGGGCCCTCGCGGATCAGTACCTGCGTGAACAGCTACTCGACAGCACAGCGCTTGAGGACACCCTCGTAGGCGCGGTCCACGTCGGCCTGGATCTCGGCAAGCAGCGCCTCGTTGCCGGGAGCGAAGAGGTGCTTGAAGCGCCCCTGCGGCTTGAGGAACTCCTCGATCGGCTTCTTGTTGTTCACCTTCACGGTCTGACGCCACACGCCGTCCTCGACCTCGTACACCGGCCAGAAGCCGGTCTGCACGGCGAGCTTGGCGATCTCGACCGTCATGCTCGACGGGATGCGCCAGCCACGCGGGCACGGCGCGAACACGTTGAGGAACGCCGGTCCGGGCGTGTTGAACGCCTTCTCGGCTTTGGTGGTGAGGTCCTTCCAGTGCGACACCGACGCCTGCGCGGCGTAGGGCACACCGTGCGCGGCGATGATCGCGGTGAGGTCCTTGCGGATCTGGCGCTTGCCGGCCTGTGCGGCGCCCACCTCGGAGGTGGTGGCCCAGGCGCCCTTCGGGGTAGCTGACGAGCGCTGGATGCCGGTGTTCATATACGCGCCGTTGTCGTAGCACACGTACACCATGTCGTGCCCGCGCTCCATGGCGCCGGAGAGCGCCTGCAGGCCGATGTCGTAGGTGCCGCCGTCGCCGCCGAAGGCGACGAAGCGGACCTTCTTGTCGGGGGCGATCTTGCCGGCGCGTCGCAGCCCGTTGAACGCGGCTTCCACACCTGAGATCGTGGCGGAGCTGTTCTCGAACGCGTTATGGATGAACGGGGTCCTCCATGACGAGTACGGGTAGATCGTGGTGGACACCTCAAGGCAGCCGGTTGCGCACCCTACGACGACCGGGTCTTCGCCGGCGCCGAGCAACACCTGACGCACGGCGATCGAGGCGCCGCAGCCGGCGCAGAGCCGGTGACCGCCCGCAAGACGGTCCTCGCGATGGGTGAGTTCCTTCAGGTTCGCCATGGCTTACGCCTCCTCTCGCGCGCCGAGGTAGACGAAGCTACCCGGGACCGCGGAGCCCGCGGCGATATCGGACAGGTCCTGGTACACGCGCTCGATGAGCTCGAGCTTCACGTCGGCGCCACCGAGGCCGTAGATGTAACCGACCACGGGGATGCGCTCGGCCAGGTCGTACAGCGCTCCGCGGACCTCGAGGAACAGCGGCCCACCCTCGGCACCGAACGACTCGGCGCGGTCGAGCACGGCCACGGCCTTGAGGCCCTTGAGCGCGGCTGCGAGCTCGGCGTACGGGAAGGGACGCCAAACGCGGACCTTCACCACACCGACCTTCTGGCCCTTGGCGCGCAGTTCGCGCGCTACGTGACGAGCGTTGCCGGCGGTGGAGCCGAGCACCACGATCGCGGTCTCGGCGTCGTCCATGCCCCACGTGTCGATCACGTCGAAGGGACGGCCGGACAGCTCCGCGTACTCCTCACCGACCTGCTTGATGACGGTGCGGGCGTTCTCCATCGCCTCGCGCTGCTGGCGCTTGAACTCGAAGTACGGGCCACCGAGGCCCGAGAACGAGCCGTGCAGTGATGGCGAATCAGTGTCCAGAAGCGCGTTCGCCGGCTCATACTCGCCAACGAAGCCGCCCACCGACGCGTCGTCGAGCACGTCCACACGGTCGATCGAGTGCGTGGTGATGAAGCCGTCGAGCGTGCTCATGACCGGAAGCATGACATCGGGGTGCTCCGCGATGCGTACGGCCATGATGGTGTTGTCGTAGGCCTCCTGCGCCGTCTCGGCGAAGAAGGTGACCCAGCCGGTGTCACGCGCGCCCATGATGTCGCTGTGGTCGCAGTGGATGTTGATCGGCGCGGAGAGCGCACGGTTGGCGTTGGCCATGATGATCGGCAGACGCATACCGGCAGCGATATGCAGCTCCTCCCACATGAGGGCGAGGCCCTGCGAGGAGGTCGCGGTCATGACGCGGGCGCCGGCCGCCGAGGCGCCGATGCACGCGCTCATCGCGGAGTGCTCCGACTCGACGGTCACGTACTCGCAGTCGGTCTTGCCCTTGGCGACGAAGCCGGCGAACTCCTCGACGATCGTCGTCTGCGGCGTGATCGGGTATGCGGCCATGACGTTGGGCTTGCACTGGCGCATCGCCTCAGCGACGACGCTGTTGCCGGTGGTCGCGAGTGTCTTGTGCTCGGCCATCTACTTCACCTCCGGCAGTTCGCAGCCTTCAGGGACCATCTCGATCGCGTCCACCGGGCAGACCTGCGCACAGATGCCGCAGCCCTTGCAGTGGTCGAGGTCGAACGTGGTGACCTTCTCGTCGGCCACGTTGATCGAGGTATCGGGGCACACGATCCAGCACAGCAGGCACTGGGTGCACTTCTCATCGCTGCGCCAGGGGCGCTCGCTGCGCCACCCGCCGGTGATGTAGTCGTCGCTGTTACCGGCAGTCGGGATCACCGCGCCGGGAGGGAACTGCTTGTAGGTCCACTCGCCCATCTTGGAGATGTCCCACGTCATGCCACGGTCACCTCCTGGAACGCACGATCGACCGACGCCCAGTTGGCGTCGATCATTTCCTGGCCGAACTTCTTGGAGAGGTTCTTGGCGAGCAGCCCCTTGAACGCATCGATGTCGACGACCCCGGTGAGCTTGATGAGCGCTCCGACCATCGGGGTGTTGGGGATGTCACGCTTGATCGTGTCGAGTGCGATGCCGGAGGCGTCGACAGAGGCCACGCGCACGCTGTCATTCAAGCCGAGGCGGGTCTTGACCTGGTCGGGCGGCGTGCAGGTGTTCACGAGGATGACGCCCCCGTCGTGCACGCCCTCGGCGATATCGACGATATCGAGCAGCGAGTCGTCGAGTACGATCACGATGTCGGGGTTCTCGATGTTGCAGTGGATCTCGATGGGATCGGTCGAGATCCGGGTGAACGCCTTGATCGGTGCCCCCATGCGCTCGGGGCCGTACTCGGGCATCGCCTGCATGTACTTGTCGGCTGCAAGCGCGGTCTCAGCGACCACTTTCGCCGCCGTGACGGCGCCCTGGCCGGCACGCGCGTGCCAGCGGATCTCCGTCAGCTGTGGCATGGGCTCCCCCTTTCTGGGACGAGGTCGGCCGGTCGGCCGGGTTTCGGGCGGGACGGACTACGCCGGGTCAGGTGCTCTTGATAGCCCTACAAGAATACGCGCGTGCTCCGCGACGGTGACCTGGGCGCCACGGCCAGCGGTGCGACACAATCGGTGAGCGGTAGGAAAAACCTTCCACTACTCCATTTCGCGACGCGCTTCGAGAGCCTTGCCGAGGGTGACCTCGTCGGCATACTCCAGATCCCCGCCCACCGGCAGCCCCGATGCGATGCGCGTGACGCGCACGCCGAGAGGCTTGAGCAGCCGGGCGAGATAGAGCGCTGTGGTCTCGCCCTCGATGTCGGGATCGGTGGCGATGATCGCCTCGGTGACCCCTCCGCGACCCACCCGGTCGACCAGTTCGCGCACGCGCAGCTGGTCCGGCCCGATGCCGTCGATGGGCGAGATCGCCCCCTGGAGGACGTGATAGGTGCCGCGGAACTCCCCCGTCCGCTCCACAGCGACCACATCGCGCGGCTCCTCCACCACGCACAGCATGGCGGGATCGCGCGTCGGATCGGCGCAGATGTCGCACAGTTCGCCCTCGGCGAAGTTGAAGCAGCGTTCGCAGAACCGGATGGCGCGCTTCACCTCCACGATGGCCGCGGCCAGACGAGCGGCCGACTCGGCATCGCCGCGAAGGATGTGGTACGCGAGCCGCTGGGCGGACTTGGGACCGATGCCGGGCAGCCGCTCGAGCTCTTCGAGCAGCCGCGCGATCGGAGGCGCGTAGAACGCCATCGCTAGAACAGCCCGCCAGGAAGGCCGAGCCCACCGGTCACAGCCGACATCTTGCGCGCGGTGAGGTCCTGCGTCTGACGAACGGCCTCGTTCACCGCGGCCGCGACCATGTCCTCGAGCATCGAGATATCGTCAGTGTCGACGGCCGCCGGGTCGATGGTGACGGACTCGACGTTGAGCTCGCCGGTCATCACGACCTTCACCGCGCCGCCGCCCACCGAGGCCTCGACGCGCTCGTGCTTGAGCTCCTCCTGGACGCGGGCCATATCGGCCTGCATCTTCTGGGCCTGCTTCATCATGTTCTGCATGTTCGGCTTCATGCGTTCTCCATTCGGCTGGTCAGATGGTCTCGTGGTCTTCACTGATGTCGTCGATGAGCTCCCCACCGAGCTCGGCGAGGATGGATGCTTCAAGGTCGTCGGCAGCTTCCCCGACGGGTGACGAAGGCACCGGAGGCGCTGCGGGAGCCGCCTCGTCCGCAAGCGGCTGTTGCGCCGGTGCGGGAGTCCGTGCCGGCGGGTCGCATGGCGCCGACGCCGGCGCGTTCGAGCCGCCCTGGCGTCCAAGCCGGTACTCCACCGGCGGCTCCTGGCCGAGGACCGCGCGTACGGCACGACGCAGCACGCCGAGCGTCTCCGACTCACGCGCGAGATCGAGCGCGAAGCGCTGATCGGCGGGGAACTCCACGATCAGGGTGCCACCCACGATCTCGGCCTCCGTGCCGCTGAAGATGTGTGCGCGGGGAGCGCGGATCTTCTTGATCTCGGCGAGCACGGCGGGCCACGCGCGCTTCACTGCCGCCACATCGAGCGCGGCTCCCCCGGCCGAGGGCGCATGCGCTCCGGAAACCGGTGCGCTATCACGCACCGCGGCAGCGGGCGCAGGCGCCGCTTTGGACCTGGGCTTCGGCATCGGAGCCGCGGGTGCGGCCGACGACGCGGCCGGCGCATCGGCGACCGGCTCGACCTGCGCGGGGACGGTGGCCGCGGGGCGCACAGCGGCGCTCGCGGGGGCGGCGAACTCGACCAGCGGGGCTCCCGCCTCGAGCGCATCGATCCGCTCGGCGAGCGACTCGAGCGTGAGATCGCTCTGCGGACGAGCCATGCGCGTCATGGCGACCTCCACCGCCAACCGCTGGTCGGCGGCGTAGCGGAGTTCGGTGCTGAGCCGCTCGAGGATCTCAAGCACCCGCCCGATGCGTTCCGCGCCGAATCCGGCCGCCTGACTCTGCAGCCTGCCGAGGTCGTGCGATGTGGTGTCGATGGCCACGTCCGCGCCCACCGCGGCGAGCACGAACAGGTCACGGAAGTGCTTCACGAGCCCCTTCACGAACTCACCCATGTCGATGCCGGTATCGGCGAGCTGGGCAACGAACCGGAACGCCCCGGCGATGTCGCGCTCGAGGACCAGGGAGGCTGCCTCGAAGAGCGCATCGGCATCGACCTCGCCGAGCAGGCTCTCCACGTCCTCCATACGGATCGTGCCCCCGCCGAAGGAGGCGAGCTGCTCGAGCGTGGTGATCGCGTCGCGCATGCCGCCGAGCGCATGCTTGGCGATCAGCGTGAGCGCTCCGTCGGGGACATCGACCGACTCGCCGTCGCAGATCGTCCGCAGCCGACCGACGATGTCCTCTACCGAGAGTCGCCGGAAGTCGAACCGCTGACACCGCGAATGGATGGTCTCCGGCACCTTGTGCGGGTGCGTGGTGCACAGGATGAACACCGTCCGTGCCGGTGGCTCCTCGAGCGATTTCAGCAAGGCATTGAACGCCGAGGTGGACAGCATGTGCACCTCGTCGATGATGTAGACCTTCCACCCTCCACGCGACGACGCGTAGTTGAGCCGCCCGATGATCTGCTCTCGGACATCATCCACACCCGTGCGGGACGCGGCATCGAGCTCGTACACGTCGGGGTGGGTGCCCTCGGCGATGGCGCGGCACTGCTCACACGTGTCGTCGGGGGTGGCCGTGGGGCCCTGCTCGCAGTTGAGCGCTTTGGCCAGGATGCGCGCCGTAGTGGTCTTGCCGGTGCCGCGGGGTCCGGTGAACAGGTACGCGTGGGCCACCGCGCCCTCGGCCACCGCGTTGCGCAGCGTCTGCTCGATGTGCGGCTGCCCGACGACGTCCTCGAAGGTCTGCGGACGGTACTTGCGGTACCAGGAAAGATGCGTCATGAAGCGTGGCTCCTCGGGATGGCTCGGGCGGCCCGAACGATGCGGACCGGACTAGAGCGTACCGCGCTCCGGCACTCGGAACCAGGTCCCGGACACCCGGCAGAGGCCGCTTATGGCTGCTTCCTTCCGGACCTGACCAGGTTCACGACATACCGCCGCCCGAGACCCGGATCAGAGCTCCGGAGCGCGGTCTTACAGTATAGGGGGTCGCGCCCGCTCGCGCGAGTGCGACAGGGGCGTCAGACCGACAGCGATCGCTCCACGAGGCCCAGCAGCTCATCACCGTTGATCGGCTTGGTGACGTACAGGTCGCACCCGGCGGCGATCGCCTTGTCCTGGTCGCCACGCATGGAGTGTGCGGTGACGGCGATGACCGGGATGTCCTTGAAGCGCTCGTCGGCCTTGATACGACGTGTCGCCTCGTACCCGTCGATGATCGGCAGCTGCATGTCCATGAGGATGAGGTCGGGCTTGCGTCGTTCGAGTGCGGCAAGCGCTTCGGCGCCATCGACGGCCGCCTCCACCTCATACCCTCGGTTCTCAAGAAGATAGGTGACCAGATACCTGTTCTGGGGATGGTCTTCGACAAGCAGTATGTGCGACGCCATAGTCTCCTCCGCCGGTAGGGGACGATGCGATTATACCCCCCGGCATATCCGCGAATCGGTTACGGACGCAGTGAGCCTCCACCACAGAACAGCGAGTGGGCGTTCCGGTACAGCAGGCGCTCGAGCTCCGGACCATCCAGCCCGATCCCACGCAGGTGCGCCACTTCCGCACCCGCATCGGTCCACGGCCCATCGGAACCGAACATCACCCGCTCGATGCCATGATCGCGGATGAGCGACAGGAGCTTCTCATCGGCGAGATTGCGCGGCACATACGCGGTGTCGAGATACACGTCGCGCCCGAGCAGGTGCTCGCGCACCTCGTCCCAGTAGCGATAGCTCCCCATGTGCGCCAGCACGCACGTCAGCGTCGGCCACTCGTCGAGCATCTGCGCGAACGCCGCCGGCCTGGCCTCGGTGCCTTCATCGATCACGAACCCACCCGCGTGGAACAGGATGAGCATGCCGTGCCGGACGATCGCCTCGTAGATCGGCTCCATCCGGGGCTCTTCGGGTGAGAAGTCCTGGTTCTGCGAGTGCAGTTTGATGCCCCGCACGCCGAGGGCGGCCAGGCGCGCGATCTCCTCGGCTGGCTCGGGGAAGTCGGGATGCATCGCGCCGAGGGGGACGATGCGCGGATCGTTGATGGCTGTGACCCACTCGTTGATGGACCGCACCTGCGACGGGCGCGTTGCAACGGGTGCGAGCACCGAGCGCTCGATACCGTGGCGCTCCATCGCTCCCAGCAGCCCACGCACGGTACCGTCATAGTACGAGCGCACACCCTCACGCCCCGTGAGCCGACCAACGGCCACGGCCGCCAGCTCGTCGGGGAATGCGTGCGCGTGCGCATCGATGATCGGCATCGGTCCTCCACTTCCTGGTACCCGGGTGAACGCACCCGAACAGCCAGTCTACCGCACCGGCCCAAGCCCCGGTGTCCCGCTTGCGCCCGGAGACCGCTGCGCGTACTGTTCATTACACAGTATCCGAGAGACGGGGCGCGCATGGCACGACGTGCGGAGTCGGCGACAGGCGACGGGTTCGCCTCATGGTCGACCCAGCTGCGCAAAGGGATCGTCGAGCTGATGATCCTCCGCCTCGTGGAGCACGATGCGCTCTACGGGTATGCGATCGTGCGCGAGCTGAAAGACCGCGGCGGACTCGTGGCCGGCGAAGGCACGGTCTACCCGGTGCTGCGCCGCCTCGAGGCTGACGGGCTCGTGAGCGCCACCTGGTCGGACGAGGGACCCGCCGGGCCGCGCAAGTACTACCGCATCACCGCAGCCGGTGAGGAGTTCCTCGGCAGGGCGTGGAGTGAGTGGGAGACCATCGCGGGGGCGATGGCCGAACTCGGGGGGAAGGAGCGTCCGTGACGAGGGCACGACATGAGGACGTCGAGCGGTATCTTGCCGAGGTGCGCCGTGGGCTGCGCGGGCTGCCCCCTGTCGATGCCGCGGATACCGTGGAGGAGATCCGTACGCACCTGACCGAGGAGCTCGCCGAATGTGGCGATGTCGCGGCAGTGCTCGATGGCTTCGGCGACCCCGCGACCGTGGCTTCGGAGATCGTGGAGCGGCGCGTGCGACCGGAAGAGGGTCCCTGCGTACCCCAGGCCTCACTCGGCAGGCGGTACAGCGCGTGGGCGACCGATGTGGTGATCGGGCTGGGTCCGATGCTGCTCGTGCCGACGGCCCTGACGTTCGCCTTGCTCGCGGGAGACCGGGCCGGCGCGAGGCCGCTGCCGGTCTGGATACAGATGGCCGAACACGTGGCGCACTGGTGGTTGCGGGCACTCGGATACACCGGGCTCACGGCTCCGGCCCCGGTCGGCACCGGCCAGTGGATGCTCGCCGCGGTGCTCGTGGCCTGGGCTGTCTTCTACTGGCTCGTGCTCCGGCGCTCGCGCTCGGCGAGCGTGGGCATGTGGATGACCGGTCTGCGCGGGGTGCGGCTCGATGACGACCGGATCGTCGTGCGAGAGCGCGATATCGCTCAGAGCCCGCCGCCGCTCGGCGCCGGACGCGCACGCTGGTGGATACTCCTGGCGGCTATCCCCACCGGGTGCCTGTGCATCCTGCTGCTCATCTACTACCTCTGGATGTGCATCGGCCCGTTCCTGCCGCCCCGGATCCTCGGCTGAGCGCAACTGGCCAGGCAGACGCGGGCGACCCTCGTCACTCCTCGTCGACCGCGATCGGACCTGGCCCTACTGCCCGGCCATCTGCGCCTGCATGCGCCTGGCGAGCCACCATGCCAGCACGCCGAGCGCGGCGGTGATACCGAGCGCCACGACGAGCTCGAACCACACCGCACCGAGCCCTTCTCCCATCACCGAGACCTGCCAGATCGGTTCGATGATCCAGTACAGCGGGAAGAGCTTGGCTATCCACTGCGGCCAGTCGGGGAAGACGTAGAAGATCGCCGGCGCGAAGAGGAAGAGGCCGCTCCCCTTCACGATCGCGAACATGATCGACGAATCCTTGGCGTAGACGCCGGCAAGTATGCCGAGCACCGAGGAGAGCGCACCCGCGACCACCACGACGACGAGCACCTCGGCCCAGTTCGCCCCGAGCGCGCCGTTGAGAGCCAGCGAGGCAACAGCGAGCACGACCGCCAGGATCACGCCGAGCAGCCACTTGGCGATGAGCACCTCGCTGGCCTTGACCGGAGTGACCAGCAGCGACATGAGCGTGCCCTGCTCCTTCTCCTCCACGAGGTTGGAGCCCGGCACGAAGAGGCCCGCCATCACGAGCGCATAGAACACGATGACCGGGATCAAGCGCTTCGACATCGGCAGCCCCGCATCGCCGAAGCTCACCACATCCACGGTGACCGGCGCGTCGCTCCCCTCGATCTCGCGGATGAGGTCTATCGCCGTGACGGTGAGGATGATGCGATTGGAGGCGTAACTCTCGCCGCCGATGAAGAACTGCAGCGTGGGCTTCTCGCCATCGCGCACCTGCTCATCGAAGCCCGGCGGCAGGATCAGCCCGGCGTCGAGGTCGTTGGCTTCCACCTGTGCCTTCAGCTCGGTGGCGTCGTCGAACAACGTGAGTTCGATGCCATCCATGTCTTCGACGGCGGCGGTCACGGCCGAGTCGCCCTCGTCGATGATCCCAAGCCTCGGCTTCGGGTCGAAGAGCGACCCGAACGCCACCTGCAGGATGAGCGTGAGCGCGAAGGGCAGCACGATCGCCCATAGGAAGATCGAAGAGCGCGGGCCCTGCGCGAGGTCCTTGCGCAGGACCTTCCAGATGCGTGACAGGCTCATAGCGTTTCCACCTTCCGCTTGAGCGCGAACAGTCCGGCGAAGTACAGGATCACCAGCCACAGCGCGGCATAGGCGAGCATGCCCCAGGCGTCGGCCCAGGTGCCGCCATAGGCGGTGGCGTCCACCAGCACCCGGATGATCGGATACGAGGGCAGCACCTTGACCCACGGCGCCGCCGTGCCGGGGAACATGACCGAGATGGCCGGGATGAGCAACGGGACGGTGAGCAGCATCGCGTAGAAGAGCTGGCCCATGAAGTCCTTGCCTGCCGAGCCCACGAAGAGCGCGATACCGGTGAACATGATCGCGCCCATCACGAGCACGGTGAGGATCAACGACCAGTTCGTGGCCGTGAGTCCACCGACGAACGCGAGGATGATCAGCGCCTGCGAGAGCGACATGAGGGTGCCGAAGATGGTCTTGGCGGCGAGGAAGTCGCTCACCTTGGCCGGTGTCACCAGAACGGCCGTCACCGTGCGCTGCAACACCTCGGTGGAGACCAGCGAAGCCATCGAGAACGTCTCCATCAGGAGCACCATGAACAGCAACAGCGGGCGCATACGCTCCTGCATGCTCACCTGGTCGCCCATCCTGTCCTCCCCGAGGACGATGGTGTCCTCATCCGGCATGCCAACGGGAAGCTCGCGACCCGCGATCTGATACGCGGCCTCACGCACGAAGCTCTGCATGGCTGTCTGGATCTCCTCGCCCACACCCGCCTGGGAGTAGACCGTCACGGTGAGGTCGCCCACGCCCGCGGCGACTCCGGTGATGAATCCGTCGGGGAACGCGATACCGATGTCGGGCTTGATGCGCTCGGCGTCCTTTGGCTTCTTATCGCCCGCCTCCTTGTCACGGAAGACGGTATCTCCACCCTCGGTCCGCCAGAGCTCGAGCGAGCCTTCGATCACGCCCCGTAGCTGCTCGGGGCTCTCGAACTCGACGAGCGCGAGCCCCTCCTCCTCGGCGGCCAGATCCAGGTCGTCGAGCTCAGCGAGCTGCTCTTCGGTGGCGCCCATCTCGATGAGCGCGTCCTTCGCCTCACCGACCATCTCGCTGATCGGCGGGTAGACCGCGAGCGTAATGGACTCGTCCACCGAATCCGGCAGCGCATGGAAGATGAACGGCACGGCGACCAGCACCACGATCGTGAGCCCGAGGAACACGAGGTCGCGCGAGTACGCCGTGAGCTCCTTCTTGAGCAGCGCCCGGACGATCGCCGGACGCGATACCGTGCGGCTCATCCCTCAAGCCCCCTACCGGTCATCTGGATGAAGATCTGCTCCAGCGTCGCTTCTTCGGTGTGGATGGTGAGCAGGTCCGGACTCGCGGCGAGCTCGGCAAGCTTGGCCGAGGAGCCGTCACCGTCCAGTTCGAGGTGCTCCTCACGGACCCCGTCGCCGTCGCGCAGTCGCACCTTCACCGAGCGCGTGCCGTACTTGAGCTTCAGGTTCTCGGCCGTGTCGAGCGCCACGATCCGACCCTCGTTGATGAACGCCACACGGTCGGAGAGCTCATCGGCTTCGAACATGTCATGGGTGGTGAGCAGCACCGCCGCCCCGCGCTCGGCCTCCTCGCGGATCGTCTTGCGGATCGCCGCGGAGGTGACCGGGTCGAGTCCATCGGTGGGCTCGTCGAGGAAGAGCACGTCGGGCTTGTTGATGAACGCGCGAGAGATCATCATGCGCTGCCGCATGCCCTTGGAGAACGTCTTCACGCGATCCTTCGCGCGATCGGCCAGACCGACGCGCCGCAACACCTCGATCGAGCCGGGATCCTTGATGCCGAAGAGGCTCGCGTAGAAGTCCAGGTTCTCCTTGGCCGACATGTTGAGGTACAGGTTCTTCTCCTCGAAGCACACACCGATGCGCGCCTGCAACGCGGGGTCATCGGTGGACACATCGATGCCGAGCACCCGGGCGACACCACCCTGCGGCGTGAGCTGCCCCGTGAGCATCTTGATGGTGGTGGACTTGCCCGCGCCGTTGGGGCCGAGGAAGCCGAGGATCTCGCCCGGCTGGACCTCGAAGTCGATACCTTTGACCGCCTCCAGGTCGCCGTAGCTGAAGCGGAGGTTCTCTACGCTGATGGCCGGACCAGTCATGATGCGTTCCTTTCATTGAATCGCTGGATGACGCCGTCGAACTCCTCCTCGAAGAACGCGTACACGTCATGCATCTCCTGAAGCCGCTCCCGAGCCTTCACCGAAGTGGTCGACTCGAGCACCTCCGCGGCGATACGCCGTATGTGCCCCGTGGCCGCGATCTTGCGGGCGAGCACGTCGCCCCACCGGCCCTTGAGCATCCTGTAGTGCGCCTCCCGGGTGCCCGGGACCCGGTACCGCTCCACGAGCTCGACGCCCACCAGGAACTGCATCGCGTTGCTGATGGACGCCTTCGAGACTCCAAGTTGGTCGAGCAGTTCCGATGTTGCGAGTCCCTCGCCTTCGGCCAGCGTGAGCGCCGCATACACCCGCGCGATCACATGCGGGAAGCCGACCGCCTCGAGCAGTCCTGAAAGACGCTCGAGCGGCTCGCCACGCTGGTCGACCATCGGTTGCTCGGCCACGGTCTACCTCCTCGCTGCGGTGATGCGGATGAGCGCACTGGTCGTGCACATGAAGATATTCTACCAACGTTCAGAAACTTCTAAACGCTGTGAAAGCGAGATGCGCACGGCGCGCCGTTTGTCTGCCGCACTCCCTCTTCGGGACCTCCGACGTGGGTGTGCCCCTCACGCTATGATGAGCCGAAGCACGCACCTGGACTCGGGTGCAAGGACCATTGGCGCGTGAGCCGACGAAGGGGGTCGTCATGAGCAACGGAGTGGTCGGATACTGTGGATCGTGCGGAGGTGCACTGCAGTCTGCCGACGCGTTCTGCACCACGTGTGGCGCGCCGGTAGCTCCCCCGGCCGTTCCCGTCGCATCGGCCCCCGCGCCTGCCGCGACGCCCCCGTCGGCCGAGCAGGTCCTCGCCGTCATCGGCGGACTGACCCTCGTTGGCGGTTTCATGGGCCTCAAGCAGAAGGCGTACACACTGATCATCACGGAGCGCCGCCTGGTCTTCGCCGAGATCACCAAGGAGAAGGCGACCGCCGCGGTCAACGCGGCCCGCGATCAGGCCAAGGCCGAGGGCAAGGGCTTCTTCGGGCAGTGGGGCGCCCAGATCGCCTCGGCGGGAAGCTACAACGACGCGTACTGGCGGATGTCGCCCGATGCGGCGCTCGCCGAGACGCCTGGCAACTGGGCGATCGAGCGCTCCCAGTTCCAGGGCGCGAAGTTCCGGACGGGGATGTCCGACGAGAACACACAGACGCCCGATGTGCTCACGATCAAGGCGTCGACGGGCAAGTGGAAGTTCAACGTATCGGGCAGCCTGAGCGCTTTGAAGAAGACGTTCAAGGAAGCGGGGCTCGCGTAGTCGTGGCCAGCGACTCGCTCATACAGCTGCGCGACGCCGAGGTCGTCCGCGATGGCCGCACGATCCTCCACGTCGATTCGCTCGTGTTCCGCGAAGGCGAACATGTGGCCATCCTCGGCCCCAACGGCGCGGGTAAGTCCACGCTCATCGGCCTGCTCACCCGCGACCTGCGCCCGCTCGTGCGCGACGAGCCTCCGGTCCTGCTGCGCGGTCAAGCGCGCTGGGACCTGTTCGAAGCGCGGCGGGTGTTCGGCGTGGTCTCCGATGCCCTGCAGGACGACTACCGCCTGCGCGTGACGGTGCGCGATGTCGTGCTCTCCGGGTTCTTCGGCTCGGTGGGGCTGTATCGCGCCGGCGAGATCACGACCGCCATGAAGGCGCGTGCCGACGAGTTGCTGGAGTACCTCGGCATAACCGCGCTCGCCGATCGCACTATGGACACGCTCTCAACAGGCGAGGCGCGCCGGGCGCTCATCGGGCGGGCTCTCGTACACGACCCGGCGCTGCTGGTGCTCGACGAGCCCACCCACGGACTCGACCCCTCGGGCACCTATCACTTCCTGGCGCTGCTCCGGCAGCTGGCCGAGCGCTGCGCGCTGGTGATCGTGACGCACCACGTGAGCGATATCGTGCCGGAGGTCGAGCGCGTGGTGATGCTGAAGAGCGGCCGCGTGTTCCGCGACGGCCCGAAGGCCGAGCTGCTCACGGGAGCGGCGCTCGGTGATCTCTACGGCATCCCCGCCGAGGTCGAGGAGCGTGAGGGCTGGTACCGGTTGTGGTGAGGGAGCTTACCGCCGTATGAGGCGCCCCAGCAACGGCGTCTTCACTTCGATCGCGCGCTCGGGACACATCTCCTGGCAGCAGTAGCAGCGGATGCACCGGTCGTAGCTGTGCACGGGCACCGCGGCGCGGTCGCTCCCCTGCCAGTCGACCGCCTTGGGGTCGACCGGGCACACCTTCACGCACGTGCCGCAGCGTGTGCAACGCTCCTCGATGATGTACGGCCGCGGCGCGAGCAGCCGCTTGCCGAACGCCGAGCCGAGCCCGCGCGTGGTGGAGACCGGCGCGCGGTTCACGCGGTAGTCCTCGATCACCGGCAGCTCGTCGCCCACAAGCTCGATGTCGCTTGCCGAGCCAAGCCCCCAGCGCTCGCCGTACACGATCGTCTCCACGAGCGCGGGATCGAGCGTCATGATGCGGCACCCGACCGCGTCGATCGCCACAGGGTCGCTCGAGAACAGCAGCACGCCCACCTCGCGCGGATCGCCGTTACGGGGGCCGTTGCCCTCCATCCCCACGATCGCGTCCATCACGTACAGGCGCGGCTTCAGCAGTAGGTTGAGGTCCACGAGCATCTGACTGAAGAGCTCCACGTTGGGCATCTTGGTGTGGAATTCGCCCTTGAGGAAGCCCGGCACGCACCCGAACTGGTTCTTGATCGCCGCGGTCATCCGGGTGAGCGCATGCGTCTTGAGCTTGGGGAGCGAGACGAGCCCGTCTGCGGCAGCCACTCCCTCGGCGATAGTGAACTGCTTGATGAGGCGGCCGTCGGGAAACGGCATCACGCGCCCGTGCTCGAAGTCCGCCACCGGGATGCCGATCGAAGCAGCCGCCTCGGCGATACCGGCGCGCTTCCCGGCCCCCAGCCCGCTGCCCACACCCGGCGAGTCGCCCCAGCTGAGCTCGGCGCCCGCCGCCGCCAGAGCGCGCGCGACCGCCGAGAACACCGCGGGGTGCGTGGTCACGGCCTTCTCGGGCGCGCTTGCCACCAAAAGGTTGGGCTTGAGCACGATGCGCTCGCCGGGATGCACGAACGCCTCGGCGCCGCCGAGTAGCGCAAGCCCGCGTGTTACGGCATCCTCGACAGCGGGAGTATCGTAGGTAGCGCACCTGATGACGGCAACGCGGGCGCGTGTCATGGCGTGACCTTTCGCGACGGTTGCCGTCATTGTGACAGACATCCGCGCCTCGCCGAGGCGCCGCACGAAGGGAGCGACGCATGGGAGAGACCGCTACTGAGGGCCGCTACGACGTCGTCATCATCGGCGCGGGCCCGGCCGGCCTGACCGCGGGCATGTACACCTCGCGCCAGGGCCTCAAGACCGCCATCATCGGCGGCGAGGTGGGCGGCCAGACGCTCTGGGCCGGCGAGATCGAGAACTACCCCGGATGGCGACTCGTCACCGGCAAAGAGCTCGTCCAGAACTTCCGCGACCACGTCTCGCAGTTCGGTGTGGAGTGCTTCGAGGGGCAGCTCGTGAACGCGATCGTCCCTGCCGACGACGGCTACGAGATCTACACGCGCGAGGGTTCCACGCTCGCCACCCGCGCCATCATCATCGCCACCGGCAAGGCCCCCAACCGCCTCGCCGTTCCGGGCGAGCAGGAGTTCGTGGGCCGGGGCGTCTCGTACTGCGCCACCTGTGACGCCGCGTTCTTCAAGGACGCCGACGTGGCCGTGGTGGGCCCGGGCGAGTCGGCGGCCGACGCCGCACTCGAACTCGCGACCATCGGCGCGCGCGTCACGCTCGTGACGCTGCTCGCGCTCAAGGTGCCCGAGGCCATGATGGAGCGCGTCGAGGCGCACCCGAACATCACGCTCAAGACCGGCTTCAAGGTCACCGAGATCCTCGGCGATACCCGGGTGACCGGGCTCAAGCTGAAGAACCCCAAGGAGGGCATCGAAGAGGAACTCGCGGTCTCGGGCGTCTTCATCGAGAGCGGTTCGATCGCCGTCTCCGAGTACACCGCCGGGCTCGTGGAAATGAACGCCAAGGGCGAGATCGTCATCGACAATCGCGGCGCCACGAGCGCACCGGGCATCTATGCCGCGGGCGATGTGACCGACACGCCCGGCAAGCAGATCATCATCGCGGCAGGCGAAGGCGCCCGGGCTGCCATGGCGGTGTCGCGGGACCTCAAGCGGCGGTAGCAGGCCACGGACTCCGCGCGAGGGAGCGCTTCCGCCGCGATTGTGGAGTCCGTGTCGCGCAGATGATCGCAGGCCCGCGTCCTCCTTTGCGGCCCTGGTAGTGGCGAACTAGGTATCCCTCGGTAATCACTCGGCCGACACCTCCACTCCGAAGGTGTCCACGACGTCGAATCGGGCGTCATAGCGTCCTGAACCGGGTCTTCTTCCCAGATAGAACGGACCCGTTCCCGGAGGCGCCGAGTCCAGAAGCTGCTGCGCCTCAAGTTCTTCGCCGCCCTTGGAGAGAAGATAGGCGACACGCGCCCAGGCGCTGCGCGACCGTCCTTGGAGTTCCTCTTCGATAGACTGTGGGTTCGCCCGTCCCACACCCTGCCGGAGCCATTCGCCAACGTTGGGCCAGTCACGATAGGCAGCCGGCTTCGCCCCCATGAAGGCAAGAAGCGTGTCCACCGACCAGACCGGCAAACCCCCCTTGACCACGCTGCTCTCCTTGGGGACCCATCGCACCAGTCTCATTTCGGACAGCGCTTTCGGAAGCCTCACACCATCAGGCGCACCGATCACCTCCACGTCGGGGCGTCGACTTACAAGACCCAGGAGGTAGGCTGCCGACTCGGCGCCGACCGAAAGCGGCATAGAAGGTCGATGGGCCAATGTTGCCCGCAGTTCGATGAGGGGATCTCCCGAACCGAATGCCCCGGCTCGGGCGCCGGGAGCGAACTCCCATACTCCACGGGTCTTGAGGTCCAGCAACCAACCAGCTTCCCGCAGCCGCCTGACGGTGACCTGGACCGGCCAATCCAGGCCGACGCTCGTCGACCATGATTCGAGCTGTTCTCGAGTCACAACTCTCGGCTGCTCGAGCTCCAACTGCTGAACCAGCGGAGCCATCTGCCTTGTTACGTTCCGCTTGGCTGTCATTTCGCACACCTATCGTGTCGTGGCTTGACACGAAGATTGTCCGTTTTGACAGGACAATTGTCACTTACCACACTTATCGTGTCATATATTGACACTTTGCACGACAGTTTCGACAGGAATCTACGACGTCAGGCCGAAAGTCCTCAGAGTCTTGCGGGTATCATCATCCAGCCCGACTCCGGTTCAGCGTGTCGATTGCCCTGGCGGCCACGAGCGAACTGAGCACAGTAGCCGGACCGAATACGCAAATCAGGATTCTGGTGGATGCCCTGACTGACGCTCCCGCGCTCCCGCCGGCATCGGCTAGGCACAAGATCGCACAGCCGACTGCCACAGCCAGCAGTTGAGCGCCTACCAGCCACCAGAGCAGCCGAGGAAAGCGCTCACGCAGCACAATGGACACACCGAGCCCGGTGCCGAGGACAATGATGATTCTGCTGAGCGCGAACATCTCAGTCCCCTTCCCCGCGTGATGCCGCCACGGCACCACCACGCAGCGCATCGATCATGACTGCAAGCAGAAACGCTGGAATCCAGGCAACGGCCACCGCAAACGCCGTGCGCACCACCACGACGGGAAAACCCGCAGGGAACGCACTCCCCCATAGAATCGCCGCAACCAGTTCCACTGACGTTGCAACACCTGCAACCTTCATCCAGCGCACCGCCAGCGGCCGTGCACGTGAATAGGGGTGACCGCATGCCAGCCAATACCAACACAACAGCCACGCAACAACCGGCACGGCGAGCGTCGCCGCAATGATGACTGCATCTTGCGTGATCTCACTCATGTCCCCACCATCCGTTGTCAACTCCGCCGGCCCAAATGAGCACAGCCCCAGCTCCCGCAAGATGTACCCCACCAAGCATGGCGGTCCCTCCAGCGACCGTGAGCCCAGTGCCCAGGCCGAGCGTAGCCGGTATGACAACCGTACCGGCTACGCCTACCTGGAATCCGGCGATCGCCAGTGCGATACCCCCGATCAGCTGGACCGTCCCAAACGCCAGCAGGTCAGTCCCTGGCCCGTACATCGCGTGAATCACGGGAGCGAGATCTGATGGAGCTATTGGATCGGAGTAGGCATCCTCACCCACATTCTCCCGCTCTGCAAGCGCAGCCGCCCTCTCAGCAGCTGCCACCTCTGCCGCCGCATGTGCCGCATCATACGAGAGGCCGCTGGCGTAAGACGCAGCGACCGTCGCACGGTACGCGTCCTGCACGGCGATGGCTGCAGCAAGGTCATCCTTCGCGAGTGCGATGGCCTCATCTGAGACCTTCGACGCTCCCCCGCCTGCGGCCAGATACGCCCCACTCGGATCATAGTAGTTCACTGGGTCGCCCATGCAGTACATGTAGCGGTCAAGGGTGCGCGGGTCTCCTGCGGAAGCCGGTGCGGGGTCGGGCGAGAGGAAGCGCGCACTCGCCGGGTCGTAGTAGCGGGCGGGCAGGTAGTAGAGGGCGGAGTGCGTGTCGTAGTAGTAGGCACGGTAGCGAAGCGGGTTGCGAGAAGCGAGCGCGGCGTCGCTCCCGCCTGTGGCGAGCACTTCGCCGAAGGCGCCGTAGCGGTAGGTGGCGACGACGGTTCCTGTCTCGCTCGTGATCGCCACGACCGAGCCGAGCGCGTCGGTGTGGTAGTTGAAGCGCTCGTCAGGTCCCCCGGGGCGGGTGCGGACGAGTGAGAGCGGTGAGCCGTCGGGGCCGTGCACGTAGCGGTACAGGGTGCCGTCGGAGTCACACTCGGCGAGAAGGGTCTGTCCGTCCCAGACGCTCTGGGTCGAGGTGGTGCCCTGAGGTGTGGTCACGCTCACAGACTCGAGCATGCCGCCAGCGCCGTAGGCGTAAGTAGCGCTCGCACCGGGCGTAGTGATCCCTGCGAGCTGTCCTGCCGCGTCCCAAGAATACGTGGTGGCGGAGGCCGTGGACTCCGCGCTCGTGCGGCGCCCGTAGAGGTCGTGGGTGTAGGTGGTGACGACCGAGCCCGAAACCGAGCTCGTGAGCCGTCCGTCGGCATCCACGGTGAAGGTCGTGGTGACGCCAGCGTCGGTCCGCGACGTCATCGCGCCTGCGGCGTCGTAGGTGAAAGTCGATCCGGTGGAGGCCCCGTCACCGGTGCGGGCGAAACCAGCAAGGCGCGAGGCGGCGTCGTAGGAGAAGGTGTCGAAGTAGACGCCACCCGGCACGCCCCTTGTGGCGGTGTACACCTCGGCAATCCGGTCCCGGCTGTCGTAGGCGAGGTCGGACCGGAGCAGGTTGGTGAAGTAGGCAGCACCGGTGGAGTAGCCGGCGGAGACCGCCGCGAGGCGCCCTGCCGTGTCATACGAGCGCGTGCGCAGCGCACGCCCCGAGGCGACCTGGGTGAGCGCACCAGGCGCGCTGTAGCCGAAGCGCCACGTCTGGCCGAGCGCGGTCATCGAGACCGGCTGGTGGGTCTTGGCATACGTCGCACTCGTAGTCCAGCTCGCGCCGAGGGCGCCCACGGTGACCTCCTTGGGCTGGTCAGCGGCGTTGTAGCCGGCATCGACGGTGACGGTGCCCGCAGGCCCGGTGCTCACCTGACGGGTGATGCGGGAGAGCGCATCGTAGGTGAGAGCCGCACTCAGGACTTGTCCCGTATGCGGAAAGCACGGAGCAGCAGCACGAACAGCCAGACAAGGCCGCCAAACAGCAGAACCATGAGGATCACGAAGACGGCCCACAGGGCATCTATGGCCTGTGGGCCGAGTACCACAAGAGCTACAAACCAACCCCATACCCCGACTACAGCGGCTTCGGCCACCAGACCGGCCTTGCGAAGCTGGGGCAACAGGCCAGTGCCATCGAGGGCCACGAGCGCACGATCGATGAGCATGCCTCCGTCTCCTCGGTCTCGTAGTGTCCGTATTGCATCATCCATGCGGGACTCAGCACGCAGTAGTCGGAGCTGATCCACCGAGAGTCGGGCGATGACACCACACGCCGCAAAGCCGAAGACGATGGAGCAAATCGGCGTTTTCAGGAACACCGGGATGCCAATGCCCGCAGCGAGGCCGACGGGTGCCAGTCGCCGGGCGATGCCATCTACTTCCGACCTAAGCGACAGTGCGCTCTCAATCACTTCCACCAGCGTCTCGTTTGACTCGCTTGCTTGCAGCTTCGCCTTCACATGCCCTTCCCTTCTGTAACCTGAGACATCGGGACTGGTGGGAAGCAGTGGCTGGCACAGCAGGGGTCGCTACTGCCCTGCTGTCTAACGATCAGGATGCTGATTGCGCGCCTTCCAGTCGAGCGACCATCCCTTGAGCGATCGCTCCTTGCGCGCCCGCAGAATCAACGGACTCCATACGGTGATGGTCCAGATTGCCACGCCTACTAGGAAGAAGAAGCCAACGGCCATACTTGAACCACCAGAATACGCAACAGCCAAGTCAATCCCAATCAGCGCGAGGAACGCCCCCCAGGTAACCCTCCGTGCCCACGCAAGCAGCCTCGACGCTTGCGTCAGGTCCTCCTCCCTTCGCGCCAGGAGCGCCACACGCGCCTGCAGGGCGAGACCTGCGATGCCTATCACAAGAAGCGGCCACTGCAACGGAGATGACAGCAATGAGATCACCTCTCATACCAAGGGACGATGTTCAACCCGGTCTCTGCTTCCATCTGCGTCAGTCCGACGCCAACAAGGCCAACGCCTATCGCAATCATGTGTCCGCCTCCGACGACAGCTCCAGCGCCAGGAACAACTCCAACACCTGTGAGCGAGGCAATAGTGCCCGTGGTAGCCACCTGCCACCCGCCATAAGCCAGGAGCGCACCCGCTCCGATCAGTACCCATGATGTCGGAGGCAGGCTGTAAGCTGTGCGAACAATCGTCTTTGCCCCCTCGCCCGAAAAATCGGAGCGAACCGCATGGAGGTCGTCCTGCGACCAGCCGAGACAGACTTGTCCAATCCAGTCCAGGTTCCTGCCTACCCCTTCCCGCTCCGCAAGCGCAGCCGCTCGTTCGGTCGCTGCCGCCACCGCATCGACCATCTTCTGGCGCTGCTCGGCTTTGCGGGGATCGTCCGGCTCCATGTAGATGTAGGTCTGGGTGATGGAGTCCTCGGAGTCGATCCTGCCGTCCCCATCGACGTCGATCACCGCCCCACTCGGATCATAGTAGTTCACCGGGTCGCCGGTGCAGTACATGTAGCGGTCAAGGGTGCGCGGATCTCCTGCCGAGGCCGGTGCGGGGTCGGGTGAGAGGAAGCGCGCGGTTGCCGGGTCGTAGTAGCGGGCGGGCAGGTAGTAGAGGGCGGAGTGCGTGTCGTAGTAGTAGGCGCGGTAGCGAAGCGGGTTGCGAGAAGCGAGTTCGGCGTCGCTCCCGCCTGTCGCGAGCAGCTCGCCGAAGGCCCCGTAGCGGTAGGAAGCGACCACGGTTCCTGCCTCGCTTGTGATCGCCACGACCGAGCCGAGCGCGTCGGTGTGGTAGTTGAAGCGCTCGTCGGCCGCCCCGGGGCGGGTGCGGACGAGTGAGAGCGGTGAGCCGTCGGGGCCGTGCACGTAGCGGTAAAGCGTGCCGTCGGAGTCGCGCTCGGCGAGAAGGGTCTGTCCGTCCCAGACGCTCTCAGTCGAGGTGGTGCCCCCAGGCGTGGTCACGCTCACGGACTCGCGCATGCCGCCAGCGCCGTAGGCGAAAGTGGCGCTCGCACCGGGCGTGGTCACACCGGCGAGCTGCCCTGCCGCATCCCAGGAATACGTGGTGGCGGAGGCCGTGGACTCCGCGCTCGTGCGGCGCCCGTAGAGGTCGTGGGTGTAGGTGGTCACCATCGAGCCTGCGACAGAGCTTGTGAGCCTGCCGTCGGCATCCACGGTGAAGGTCGTGGTGACGCTGCCGTCGGTCCGCGACGTCATGGCGCCTGCGGCGTCGTAGGCGAAAGCAGATCTGGTGGAGGCCCCGGCCCCTGAGCGCGCGAAACCGGCAAGGCGCGAGGCGGCGTCGTAGGAGAAGGTGTCGAAGTAGACGCCACCCGGCACGCCCCTTGTGGCGGTGTACACCTCGGCGATCCGGTCCCGGCTGTCGTAGGCGAGATCGGACCGGAGCAGGTTGGTGAAGTAGGCAGCACCGGTGGAGTAGCCGCCTGAGACCGCGGCCAGGCGTCCTGCCGTGTCATACGAGCGCGTGCGCAGCGCACGCTCCGAGGCGATCTGGGTGAGCGCGCCCGGCGCGCTGTAGCCGAAGCGCCAGGTCTGACCGAGCGCGCTCATCGAGACCGGCTGGTGGGTCTTGGCATAGGTCGCACTCGTAGTCCAGCTCGCGCCGAGGGCGCCCACGGTGAGCTCGGTGGGCTGGTCTGCGGCGTTGTACTCGGCATCGACGGTGACGGTGCCCGCAGGCCCGGTGCTCACCTGACGGGTGATGCGGGAGAGCGCATCGTAGGTGAGAGCCGCACTTGCGGGCCCCGCACCGGTCCGGGTGAGCGAGGTGAGGCGGGAGGCGTCGTCGTAGGACTGGGTCACCGTCGCGAAAGTCGCGCCGGAGCCCGTCTTGAAGGTCGTCTGTGCCAGGCGCCCGAGCTGGTCGTAGGTCGTCGTGCTCGCGGTGCTCGTCGGGAGCGCGCTTCGGGTGGGGGCGAACGTGGAGGCCACGCGCCCGAGGCCGTCGTAGCCCGTGCGCGTGGTGATGCCGGTCGCGGAGGTGGACCCGGTAAGGCGTCCGGCCTCGTCGTAGTCGAAGTCCGCGGTCGACCCGAGCGGGCCAGTGACCGCGCTCAAGCGCCCGGCGTCGGTGTAGGCGAAGGTCGCGGTGATCCCGAGGTCCGAGCCCGGAGCCGAGGTGACGCTCGCGAGTCTCCCGAGGCTGTCGTAGGCCGCGGAGCCGAGCGCGGTCTCAGCCGCCGAGCCGCGCGGGACCACGCCTGTGGCGGTCACCTGTCCCAGATGGTCGGTCACTGCCGTCGCACCCAC
>Ga0209066_10000808_pt1 | contig 44280 bp, 59 predicted proteins | sample All_14_2_FD_187198 | JGI IMG/M metagenome (GOLD analysis project Ga0209066, IMG submission 187198) | Freshwater microbial communities in response to fracking from Pennsylvania, USA - Allegheny Zone_MetaG_DW_15 (SPAdes) (version 2) ... | reverse complement strand
GTTTTTACGCAGCTCATACCCCCCATAATTTTTATTGCGACCATCAAAGATGAGGTCCAGATAATCGCTTGAGAGTATTTTATTAATATCCATTTTTACGTTTTGTTATTAGCTGTATTCTGGTATTTCAGCAGTTTTACAATCCGCTTGCGGCTTCAGTCTCTTTAATATAGCCCTGCTCTACATCTGAAATATCAATGATGGCATAAACCTTAACATCGTTAATGCTCATTTCATCCAGCATATTCACGAGGTCACTGTAAGTACTGGTTGTATCTGGTTTTATCAGAACGGTCATTTCGTCTTTAGCTGTCAGAGTACCGGCGCGTTTCATAGCGTCTACGGCTTTCTTTTTCCTGATAATGGCATCACGTATACCATCTTTAGGTTTGAAGCCTGTTACTTTAAGGTCTGGGTTCTGTTCCGGGTTATCTGCAAGTCCTTCGTAATAATACACACGATGATTCTTGCTTAATAGTACGGTCATTGCCACACTGGCCTTCAGTTTGTTCTTTTCTTCCTCCTGTAGATTTTTATCCTTATAAGGCATGTTTATTTCCATCGTCTTGGGCTTTGCCAGCGTTGTAGTAAACATGAAGAATGTAATAAGGAGGAATCCGAGATCCACCATTGGCGTAAGATCGACGCGGGTACTGAGTTTTTTACCTTTTTTGACCCCGGGGCCCTTTTTATGCCCCCCGCTACTCGAGGTATCCATTTCTGCCATAGCGCAAATGTCTTTTTATGGTTTTGGTGGTATCACCACCTGAATATTGTTTTGTCTGTTCGCTCTTATTCAGCGTTTGCCATTCTGTTCCTTTCCTCATATGCAGCAGTACCCGGAGGTGCGGCTTTCATATTGGTTATAAGGTTGAACTTGAAGATTTTATAACCTTCGAGAGTGCTTATTATTTTCTTTACGTGAGGATATGCAGCATCACCGTCGGCTTTGATACATATACGCAGTTTAGGATTGGTATAACGGGCGCTCTTTATCCACTGTGCCAGCTCATTGTCAGGAGAAAGAACCGAAGTATCAACCGGAACTCCAGGTGCTGTAACGTTTACTTCTGCCTGTTCATCCGGAGGCATGCTCAGGAACGATTTCAGCTGGCTGAATGGTATACCGATAGATGAACCGATAGCGAATGTATTGATATCCTGCTGGGTAAGTCCCAGTTTGCGGTCATCGTTTACACTTTCAATAAGTTCCTTACGCTTGATTTTGTTATCTATAGAGAAGAATATCCTTCCCTTTTTATCCACGGTAAGCAGCATGATATCGTTATCAGGCAGCGGAATTTCTGATATTGACGAAGGAGTAGTAACTACTACAGGCTCTTCAGGCTTGAACTTGGTGGCAAGCATAAAGAAAGTCAGCAGCAGGAACGCCACGTCGCACATCGCTGTCATGTCGATATTGGTGCTTTTACGAGGTAGTTTTGCTTTAGGCATTTTCTAGACTTCTGCTGTTAAATATTATAAAGATGCTTTTTCACTTACTTTCCATACAACGCGGTCACATATTTATTATCATATACAGGGCTGCACGCAGCCCTGTATATGAATGTGATTATTTGTGCGATGATGCAAAGCTCTGAGTGAGCGTAAAGCCGCTCTCATCTATAGCGAAGGTGATGCCGTCGATGATAGTAGTGTAAAGGTTGTAGAATATGATAGAGAAGAATGAGGTACCGATACCAAGGGCAGTATTGATAAGGGCCTCAGAGATACCAGCCGCAAGTGCAGCACCATCCGGAGCACCGGCCGTGGCCATCGCAGCAAATGAACGGATCATACCAAGTACCGTACCGAACAGACCAAGAAGTGTGGCGCTGGAGGCTATAGTAGAAAGGAATACCAGATTCTTTTCCAGCATAGGCAGTTCCAGTGCAGTTGCTTCTTCTATTTCTTTCTGGATGCTCAGTACTTTCTGTTCTGTATCCAGCTCATGGTTTGTGGTCATTTCTTTGTACTTAAGCAGACCTGCACGCATTACATTACCTACAGAACCAGCCTGCTTGTCGCACTCAGCTATAGCAGCTTCCAGATTTTTATTGGCAAGATGAAACTGTACTTTACGTACAAATTCACCACCATCTACTTTACCTTTCGCTTTTACGATGGTAAGTGCACGCTCTATAACAAAGCTTACCAGAGTAAGGAATGTAGCCATGAGTAACGGAACGACGAAACCACCCTGATACATCGTACCCATAATATTTGCCGGCTTTTCCCTTGTGGCACCATCAAGGAAATTGCTCTCAGAACCAAGAACAAACTTCCAAATAAGTTCACCTGCCACAATGCAGCCTACTACCACTGCCAGATTGAGCCAAAAATTGTTTGAATTTTTTGGTTTACCTGCTTTGCCATGAGATGCTGCTGGTTTTGCTGCGGCTGTTTTTACGTCTGCCATAATTCTGATTTTAATTTTTGTGTTTGCTTATTTAAGTGATTGATAATTCAATATAATTTCTTACTACGGGTGTTTGCAAAGATATAGGTACGTCTCAAAAAAACAATTTTGAGTTTGAAAATATTTCTTTAACATAACAAAGCTTCCAAAGCCCGTCTGTACTGCTATTCGCTGATATTGCAACGTATACGCATACTGACTTATTGTGTAGGTTTATTTTGGCTGGAGATACGGTCTGTAGATATTCGGCGATAATGTTTCCGGGATTTATGGGCCTGTATTTTTAATAGACGTAAATCCAACCATATTCCTTTGTAATTTTGAAAAAATTTTTTGAACAGACTTTAAAATATGAATTTCAATCCATGGCATGACGTCAGTTATGGCGATAATGTGCCCCACACAGTAAATGCAATAATAGAAATACCAAAGAACTCAAGGGCTAAATACGAGCTGGACAAGGATACCGGATTATTGAAACTGGATCGTGTGTTATACTCCTCTGTATATTACCCTGCCAACTATGGTTTTATTCCCCGTACCTATTGCGATGACCACGATCCGCTGGATATACTGGTCCTTTCTCAGATAGAAATGCAACCCCTTTGTATGGTTGAGGCACGCATAATAGGCGTGATGCGCATGCTGGACCAGGGCGAAGCGGATGATAAGCTGATAGCCGTTTGTGCCAATGATATGAGCGTGGCACACTTTAATGATATCAGTGAACTTTCTCCGCACTTCATTGAAGAGCTGCGCCATTTCTTTGAAGAATATAAAAAGCTGGAAAAGAAGGAAGTAAAGGTGGAAGAGTTTGAAAGTGAGCGCCTTGCAAAGAAAATCCTTCAGCACAGTATCAATGATTACCGTGCAAAATTTGCTCAGTAGTTTTTAGTAAGCATCGTACTGCCATACCAGAATTTTTGCATATGCATATAATTCTGGTATGGTTTTTGTTATCATACTTTTTAATTCAAAGTACTTTGGTTGTGCTGAACGTGCAGCCATCTTTTTTTGCTCTAATTACTTTGAAATAAAAAGTACTTTTATGTATAGATTTATCAAGAGTCTAAAAAAAATGCGGTGCAGATTATTAGTGTGGAGTACACACTCTGTAGCGCTACCTATCATCAGAATGGCAGGTAATTTACCCCGGTTCCCGTATTCTATTACAGCGTTGCGGGCCATGCCGGATGGTACATTGGGAAACGCTCTGATGCAGTTCCTGGATAGTCAGGGGCTTGTTTTGCTACCTCAGTATGAGTCGCACGACATAAAGCATGTACTGCTGGGTTATGGTGCCGATGAGGAAGGGGAGGCTGCTATGCAGTACTTCTTTCTGGGTAATGGTGCCCGCTCCTTTCCGGTTATCATCACAGTTCTGGTAACCCTTATTATCATGCCTGAGTTCTACAGTTCTTTTCGCCGCGCATATATAAGAGGACGACATACGCCTCCGCTGGCGGGTACTGACTGGCATGCTCTGGTACACGTACCTGTAGCTGATATTCATAACCTGCTTCAGATTTCTTCTCTGAATAACCCAATTTCATGAAAATGCGTCCGCTCATTGTTATGTCTGTATGGCTTACAGCACAGGTAATTAATGTAGTTGCCTGCATTTTTTATGTCCGCCACTGGCTGTTTTTCTGGTGCATGTGGCACTGCCAGGAGGATTACCAGCTATTATAGGGGCTTTCATAAGTACGCTTCTATACATACCTGCTGCATATGTAACTAATGAAGACGGGGGGTGAGTGAGCCGGTATATTCGGAATATCTGTACGCATTAATATAAACATCGGGAGTATCATAAATAATCAATTATATGTGCCTATTCAGTAAAAACAGAAGTATTTCAATTCAGGGACGCTGCGGACCCCCATTTGTAGCCAGCAACTCGGTAGTACGTACTATATGGGGGAGCAGTGATATGGTATTGTTCATATTCGCAGCCGCATCGGCTGAGTTTGCTGTAAATAAGTCGGTGGACTGGCTTTTCTATACAGGAAAGTTACCGGCAGACCCTCTGGGACGTATGTTCTCTACAGTAACATATGCACGAAGTATTATCTTCTCAGATAATGATGGCGCGCTGGCAGCTATAGATAGTATTGCCGCCATACATCGTGGGGTAGAGGAAAGACGTGGACAGACTATACCGCAATGGGCCTACCGCGATGTACTGTATATGCTGATAGCCCATTCTATAACAGCTCATACACTACTAAAAGGGCCACTGACGGAAGCTTCATGTGCAGAGGTGTTTGCTGTATTCCGCAGAGTAGGGGAGCATATGGGTATAGAGGGCATTCCTGACAACTACACGGCATGGGGGGCAGACAGGGAGGAGCACATAAACAGAGACCTGAGTGCCGGGGTATATACCACCACTCTATTTGCCAGTTACCGCAGGCATCTGGGACCGGTGCGCTTTATGCTGCTCAGACAGGTGCAGGCCATAATGTTACCCCCAGCTATTGCGCTGATGACAGAGACGAAAGCGGTACCTGGTTTCGGGACGGTGATAAAATGCTACTGTATGATAAGGAGTACATCTATAGCACATTGGCTGAAAAATATGTTACTGCCCGGTGCTTACAGGATGCAGATACGTGCAATAGATGTAGCTTAGGTGGTATGCTTTAAGCTCATGTATCGCTTTCTGTCTGCATCGTCAAGATGCTCTATGGCATAGCGGAGCATGGTGCGCGGCATGGTAGCCGCATGTGCATCCAGAAAAGAGAGCAGCTGTGGACGGTGAGTCTTTTTCCCGGCTTCCCTTATCCAGCCGCCTACGGCTTTATGTATGAGGTCTTCGCTGTCATGGAGCAGTAATGCTGCAATGGCAAACGTATCAGTTACCTCGCCCTGCCTGATGAAGTATGCTGTGCTTACTATAGCAGTACGGCGCTCCCATATACTGGCAGAACGGGCCAGTGAGTACAGGATATCCCGTGAGCGGGGAAAAAGATAACGACCCACTACAAATTGTGCACCCAGGTCTACAAGGTCCCAGTTGTTAATACGGTCATGGCGGCGCAGATATAGATTATATAGTTCTTGCCGGCGAGTATCGGATATTTTATTATCACGCCCGGCTTTATCCATAATACTCATGGCTCCTGCCCGCACTTCATGTACAGGGTTTTCCAGCAATAACTCCAATTCGCTGACAGGCATGGCAGTGTGTATTTTTGCCAGTGTGAAAACCTGTCCCATTTTTATACCCGCGAAAACGTCCCCTTCTCCATACTCACCCTTGCCTGACCTGAAATAGCGTTGTATTTTCTGCTGCTCTTCGGGCAAGGCAAGCGCCAGTAGTTTTTCACTAAAGGCCTGCGCTGTGAGATGTACACTCATGTGTATATGGTGTGTACTATAGTAAGAGGATTGTTTATACTCAACTGCGGCTGTTTACCTTTTCATAGGCAACATTGTTACTTACGAATTCAGGTACCAGATCTTTCATAAGCTGCACGGTCTCCAATGTGTAATGTTTACCGGCACTATTGATAAGTCTGTCTACTTTCTTTTCTACAGCCATAAAGTCGTACTGGCGCACATCGGCTATGAGGATTTTCTCATGGTATGTAGGACGTGTATTCTCTGCGCTACTCAGGAGTTCTTCATACAGTTTCTCTCCCGGGCGAAGACCCGTATATTCTATTTTGATGTCGCGGTCAGGCTCTTTACCAGCCAGTTTTATCACTTTTCGGGCAAGGTCTGCTATTTTGATAGGTTTGCCCATATCGAAAACAAATATCTCACCACCCTGTCCCATAACGCCGGCTTCGATAACGAGCTGGCAAGCCTCTGGTATGGTCATGAAGTAGCGGGTAATTTCAGGGTCGGTAACGGTAATGGGGCCACCTTTCTCCAGCTGCTTTTTAAAGCGGGGTAGCACAGAGCCATTAGAACCCAACACATTACCAAAGCGTGTGGTTACAAACCGTGTAACCGTAGTATCAGCGATATCAATATCGCCTACAAGGTGACGGAAAAAACTCTGAGTAAATATTTCTGCTATGCGCTTGGATGCACCCATTATATTGGTAGGGTTCACAGCCTTATCGGTAGAGACCATAACGAACTTCTGTACATTATTCTGTACGGCAAGCTCAGCCAGATTTTTTGTACCCGCTACATTGTTCAGTACTGCGATAGATGGGTTTTCCTCCATAAGAGGAACATGTTTATATGCTGCAGCATGAAACACGATGTGAGGGTTGTACACCTCAAACAGGTGTTCCATACGGGAACGATCGCAAATATCACCCAGGTAGGAGATGATGTTTGGCGCTTTGTGTTTTTCCTGCAGCTCCAGCACAAACTCATGCATAGGCGTTTCTGCCTGGTCGCAAAGTATTATTACCGATGGGCGGTAGTTAAGCAATTGTCTTACCAGTTCACTTCCTATAGAGCCTGCTGCACCAGTAACAAGTATTTTTTTGCCTTTGAGGGCAGTATATATAGCTTCGTTATGAATCTTTATTACCTCCCGCTCCAGCAGGTCTTCTATATTGATATCCTGTAGCTGCCGTGTGTCCAGTTTGTCATTCAGCCAATCTTTCATAGCGGGTACCTGCTGTACCTTGATACCGTATGTAAGGCAATGATCTACCAGATCGTTTAGCTTGCCGGTTTCAATATGCTTATTGGCCAGCACGATTATTTCCACACCTTCAGCAGCCAGCTTTGCAATATTGCTTTCCTGAGTATTGTAAATAGGAATACCTTCCAGCAATTTACCGGCGGCGCTCATGGAGTCATCCAGAAAAGCTACAACCTGCATATCGCCATCGGGCAGACTATTCATTACTTTTTTGATGTGTAGTCCATCGGATGAGGTATCAAATACCACAACTTTTTTCTTCTGTATGCGTACACCACCGTATGATAACGACTTATAGAAGTTGAACACATAGCGTACTGCCAACCGGTAGGATATAATAACAAAGCTGGTAATGAAAAAGTTGATGGCTACGACCTGAAGCGTAAAATAGTTGCCCGACTTCAGATAAAAAATATTGAGTACCAGATAGAAAAATGCGGCAATAGCATTCACCATTACAAGGCGGGCGGTATCTTCAATATTGGTATAACGAACTATGCCTGCGTAGCTTTTAAAAATATAGAACAGTGCGCTGTTTAAAACCAGTGCGACACCTATCATTAACTTAAGACCTACAGTAGCCTGGTCGAGATTAAAATTAAGCTTCAGCATTCTGGAGAGGAAAATGCAGAAGCACACCAGAAAAAGGTCTAAAAGAAAAACGAGCCAGCGTGGCAGGATACGTATCTTTAAAGACATTGTTTTCGTTTCAGTGTGGTTTTATGAATGGTGAAAAATATATGGGGTCAATGCACAATATTACAAAATATAGATGAAGATGCTATTTTTTGAACTAAAAATTAATAAGATCATCTTTTTCAGATAAAATGGTTTTTTGCTACCAGAGTCGTAACATAGCGTTATCTATGGCCTGAAAGAAGTCGGCAGGCTGATGAGTACGCCAATTAGGATTGTCTACCATCTGCATGTAGCGACCTAGTTTACCCTGTATCATCTCCTGCCGGGTATGTGCCGGTGTATTTACCAGTACTATCCAGCCTCCGGCTTCGTTGATATCTTCGTTCCACTCTTCGTAGTATTCGGTATCACTGGAGTGAAAGTTGAGTACATTTTCTGTTATAAGTACAAATTTGGTGATATTCTGTGCCATCATGGGGTCAATAACGGACCGCTTTAGCTGCATAATATCATTTTCTACTGCATCGTTCCATTCGCCAATGAGCTCTATGATGCTAAAATTTAACTCATAGTCGGTATAAAGGACCTTCATGTAAAGCGTTCGCGAGCCGAATTCGTCCCATTGTGGGTGTATATAATAATTATATACTGTATTGGAGTATTCAAACTCGCTATGCTCGGTACCGTAGAAGGGGGAAAGCTCGTCGTCCTCGGCAGTGTAAAGATGCCGCCAATTGTAAAAAGGTTCTAACTCGTGCATAGCAATAAAACTGAGCCCGTGCCGGGGCCAAAGGTGCAAATTTAAGTATCAGGTTTTATGAAGTGATTGATATGATGGATATCGGGGGGCATTTTTTTATGTATGATGTGAGCAGCCTGAACCTATGAACTGTATGATAAAACTGCTCAATGCGCATTTTATTTTTTATTCCGTCTCAAATGGAGTATAAAGTTATGATAATGAATACTTTGTAAAAGTACTTTATGACCGGAACTTCCCAAAAAGGTTACAAAAATTGCTCGCGTATTATTTTTAATATAAGGTTGGTTGTTCCTGAATTGGCTTACAGCTTTATTAATAAATAACAGTGGCAGGGCATGATGCAGTAAAACTCAGGCATGGAAGCAATGCAGCAGCTATAGTTTTTTGGGTAGATTGTGGGCATTAGTGACGGGTTTTGTGATACAAAGGTAAGACGAAAACTTTTGCTGCCTGCAACAATGGCCTGTATCAAAGTCCTGAACAATTGTGAGGCGGGGAAATACTTTACATTTACACCCCGTATCTGTACTATATTACCACTGTGAATGCCCTATACGAAGTAAAAGTGGAAAGACCTGGAAAAAGGTAAAAAAAATTTCGGTTAAATAAAAAAGTTTTTACTACCTTTGCAGTCCTTAAAAAAATATGGCTAAGCAATCTCTTATCAAACAGGACGGAACTATTGTAGAGGCATTATCCAATGCGATGTTCCGGGTAAGACTTGAGAACGGACATGAGATACTGGCCACTATTTCCGGCAAGATGCGGATGCACTACATACGCATACTGCCAGGTGATAAGGTGGGTGTAGAAATGAGCCCATATGACCTCAGCAGGGGCCGCATTATTTATCGTTATAAGTAATGCTCTTTGTCAGGATCATTGAAACAAAAACGAAAGAACAGATTTTTATAAATATAGATCATGAAAGTAAGAGCATCTATTAAGAAACGTAGCGCTGATTGCAAAATCGTTCGTCGTAACGGTAAATTGTATATCATCAACAAGAAGAATCCCCGCTTTAAGCAGCGTCAGGGATAATGCCCACTGGTAGCAGCAACAAACTGATACAAATTTTTAAAATAAAATAAATGCTCACCTTTAATTATAGGTGAGGGTAAAAAACAAGAAATCAATGGCTCGTATAGCTGGTATCGACCTTCCGAAGAACAAACGTGGTGAGATTGCGCTCACTTATATCTATGGTATTGGTAACAATACCGCCCGCTACATTCTGGATAAAGCCGGAATTAGCTATGATAAGAAGGCATTTGAGTGGAACGATGAGGAGCAGACTGCTATCCGTAACATCATCAATGCTGAGTTCAAGGTAGAAGGTCAGCTGCGCTCAGAAGTGCAGATGAACATCAAGCGCCTGATGGATATTGTTTGTTATCGTGGTCTTCGTCACCGTAAGGGACTTCCCCTGCGTGGACAGCGTACCCGTACCAACAGCCGTACCCGTAAGGGCAAGCGCAAAACTGTGGCAGGTAAAAAGAAAGCACCAAAGAAATAATAGTTCTGTTGTTGCCGGATCCATGGTGGTGCTATGGGGAGGAACAACGAGCGCAGGTAAGCAGCAGACATTACGGTTGGCGCTATGGCACCGCCGGATATCTGCTGTCGCTTGTTAAAACAATTAATCGATTACCTTTTAAAAAAACAAAATGGCAAAAGCACAGTCATCCGCCAAAACCGCTGCGAAAAAGCGCATAGTGAAGGTGGACACACACGGCGACGTACACATCAGCGCCACTTTTAACAACATCATCATCAGCATTACCAACAAGAGTGGTCAGGTAATATCCTGGTCATCTGCAGGTAAGATGGGATTCCGCGGTTCTAAAAAGAACACCCCATACGCTGCTCAGATGGCTGCACAGGATTGTGCAAAAGTAGCAATAGATGCAGGTATGAAGCGTGCAGACGTTTATGTAAAAGGACCAGGATCGGGCCGTGAAGGTGCTATCCGTTCTATCAATAACTCAGGAATAGAAGTTACATCTATCAAGGACGTAACGCCTATGCCACACAATGGTTGCCGTCCTCCGAAGAAACGTAGGGTGTAACCTTATCCCTGCTCTCTATGATGATAGGGATATGCCGGGAACAAGAATATATAATTTTTATTATTTTTATAAACAAACTGCTCCGGATCCGGTTCACGATCTTTAATGAGACGGGGTAGTTTAAAACACAAAGATCGAAATGGCACGTTACACAGGACCCAAAAACAGGATCTGCCGTATATTCGGAGAGCCGATACTGGGATCAGGCAAGAGCCTGGCAAAGAACAGCAATCCTCCCGGCCAGCATGGCCCTACCCGCAAGCGTAAAACTGCGAGCGAGTATGCTATACAGCTGAAGGAAAAGCAGAAAGCAAAATATACATATGGCCTGCTGGAAAAGCAGTTTGCCAATACATATGTAGAAGCTGCACGTCTGAAAGGAGCTACTGGTGAAAACCTTATAAAGCTGCTGGAAGCACGTCTTGACAATGCAGTATATCGTATGGGTTTTGCGCCTACACGCCCTGCTGCACGCCAGCTGGTATCTCACAAGCATGTAATGGTTAATGGTCACGTGGTGAACATACCATCATACTCAATGAAGCCAGGTGATGTAATAGAGCTGAAGCCAAAGAGCAAAGCAAACGTTACTGTTACCAGTCTGATACGTCCGAAGAACACCCGCATTACGTGGCTGGACTTCAACGAGAAAGATATGGTAGGTACCTACATCGCTCATCCGGAGCGTGAGGCCGTTCCAGAGAACATTAAGGAACAGCTGATAGTAGAGCTTTACTCTAAGTAATGAGATATGAAAGCAGCAGAGTATATTTACTCTGCTTTGCTTATTTATCTCAAATCCATTTTTGTAACAAACAAATACTAAATAAATATCAATATGGCCATATTGAATTTTCAAAAACCGGATAAGATAGCGCTTCAGAAAACAACTGACTTTGAAGCGCAGTTCGAATTTCGTCCGCTGGAACCAGGATACGGTGTAACTATCGGCAATGCGCTGCGCCGCGTGCTGTTGTCTTCACTGGAAGGTTTCGCTATCACTGCCATCAGAATACCCGGTGCAGACCATGAGTTTGCCACAATAAAGGGTGTACTGCAGGATGTTACTGAAATAATCCTTAACCTGAAGCAGGTTCGTCTTAAGGCCGTAGGTGAGCCTGGTGACTTTGCGAGCCAGAAGGTAGACCTGAACGTGAAAGGCGTAGAGGCTCTTACTGCTGCAATGATAGGCGAAGTACTTCCTAACTTTCAGGTAATGAACCCTGAACTGGTAATATGCAACCTGCAGCCAGGTACTTCATTCCAGATAGAACTTCATGTAGGCAAAGGCCGTGGTTATGTACCTGCTGAGGAGAACCGTCCTGAAGACGCTCCAATAGGTCTTATAGCTATTGACTCTATCTACACTCCTATAAAGAATGTAAAGTACACTATAGAGAATACCCGCGTAGAGCAGCGCACTGACTTCGAAAAGCTGGTGATGGAAGTTATTACCGACGGTACTATTCATCCTGAGGAGGCTGTTAAGGAAGCATCGCGCATCCTGATTCAGCACCTGATGATTATCACTGATGAGAATATATCTCTCGATACACGCCGCGAAGAGAAGGAAGCAATAGTAGATGAGGAAACGCTGCTGGTGCGTAAAGTGCTGAATACTCCGCTGGAAGATCTGGAACTTTCTGTACGTGCATTCAACTGTCTGAAAGCTGCCAAGATCAACTCTCTGAGCGAGCTTGTACAGTACACACAGGAAGAGCTGATGAAGTTCCGCAACTTTGGTCAGAAGTCACTGTCTGAAATAGAGCAGGTACTGCACGAGCGTGGTCTGCACTTCGGTATGGACATCAACAAGTTCCGCAGGAGCGAAGACTAATTAATACAGGAAAGGAAAAAGTAAAGCCATAATGCCTTACTTTTTCCTTTTTCTTTACATATTTTCATTAATAATTATTCAAGTAAGTACCTCATAATTCCTGACACGGTATGGGGGAATTAAAACAACAACGTCATGCGTCACGGAGACAAAATCAAAAATTTAGGCCGCACCGCTTCTCACCGCGCTGCGCTCATGTCAAACCTTACATGCCAGCTTATAGAGCATAAGCGTATTACTACCACACTTACAAAAGCTAAGTCGCTGCGTGTATATGCTGAGCCACTGATAACCCGCAGTAAGGAAGACAATATGCACAACCGTCGTATTGTGTTCAGCTATCTGCAGAACAAAGAAGCTATCAAGGAACTGTTTGGCGTAATAGGCGACAAGGTTGCTAACCGTCCAGGTGGTTATACACGTATCATAAAGCTGCCACGCCGTATGGGTGACGCTGCTGATATGGCTATGATAGAGCTGGTAGACTTCAACACTATCTACGGTAAAGACAACGATGCTTCAGGCGCTAAGAAAACACGCCGTAGCCGTCGTAGCGGTGGTGCAAAGAAAGCTGAAGCTGCTACTGAAACTGCAGTAGAAAACACTGTAACTGAAGCTACAGAAGCACCGGCAACAGATGCTACAGAAACAGCAACTGAAGAGAACGCATAATTCTTAAACAGATAATACTCTTACAATAGGCCGCACGAAAGTGTGGCCTTTTTTGTTGGTATATGTGGTAGATAATTGAAAGGTAGGGGATAGATAGACTATAGTATAAATGAAAAGCGGGTGCAGCATGTGCTGCGCCCGCTTTTGGTTAATAATGAAAAGGCTGTGTATGCCTATTTAATATCGGGATGTGGTGGTGGTACATTGGCATCGCCAGGCTCATCTATATCGGCAGGGCGGCACTGTACCATATTTTCATTATCAGAGTCGCCATACTTGAAGATGAAGCGGTCGCGTGGGATGCTGTACTTATCGCCCATGTGCTCAATGATAGCATTAACATGCTCCCATGAGCGCTGCTCTTTTGCTTTACTGCCGCTGCCGCCACCCGTGATTACTACTTTACAGAGTGGATTGGCCTGCATCTGACCGGCCATAGTAGCCAGCTGCAGATCCATACCTTTATTTATTTTCTTAGAATTCTCAGGGAATAGCAGGGTACAAGCCCCAATAGTACCGCAGGGATTGCGTTTGTCGGTCTTATCATTCCCATTACCTACTATATCGCGGCAACCGTCAGGGCAAGGGCAGTTACCCACACCATCAGCATCTACCGGCTGGCACTCCGTAGGTGTGATAAGCTGCTTATCCAGATAGTCAGGTACACCATCATGGTCTGTATCCAGCGGACAACCATTAGCATCTACTTTTATGCCAGCAGGTGTTTTAGGACATTTGTCGAACTGGTCAGTAACGCCATCCTCATCCTTATCAGGCAGAACAGGATTGGGGAGTATCATGTGGCGGGGATAAGAGAGCTCGTTGTAGCCATGATCCAGCGGATTCATCCAGTAGAGCGGTTCTACGCTCTTCTTGTACTTGATATTGTAATTGATACTTACAGAGAAATAGTTCACAGCATCGTTGGTACGGCCGGAGCTGACCTGTGTACCCAACATGGGACCGAAGCGGGTGCCATCGAGCCAGGGATCGCGTGGGAAGACGAAGCGTTCTTCCAGCTGGATATTAAACTGCTTATTGAACTTGTATTGTGCGCCGAAGCCAATGCTGGGAGCAAATGAAAGTGTTTTCTTGTCCAGAACCTTCGTGTTGCCTGTGTTCTGTGCCGGAGTCTCGTAGGATTTATCCATCCCTTTACGCAGTTCCTTGCGCACATTTTTAGGCTTCTCGTCGGGCTTTTTGACAATTGTATTAAAGTCGTATTTCTCGAACTTATCGTTCAGTGAGTTGGCCCATGTTTTATAAGCCAGACCACCAAGACCCAGATAACCGAAGAATGCGAGCTTGTTACGGTCGCGATGGAAGCTGATATTGCCGGCATTGAACATCATATCCAGATTGAGCATGGAAGATTCCATACGGGTGGATCTGTAAATGGGGTTTGCAGAGATAGCGCCGGTAGCCAGCTGTGCGGGTACATAGCCAAACCTTGTGTATGGACCATCATAACCATAGGTTTTCTGATAGTCCATGTTTTTAGCTACACCATATATATACTGCATGCGCAGTGAGAAGATGTAACCGATAGACTTACGGACATTGACACTGAGACCGCCGCCGCCTTTGCTCCACAGCATAACGCTGGGAATATTGCCTATAACATTGAAGGTACCACCGCCTACACCTACTTCCCACATATTGCGTGGCTTGGGAGGGAATGCCTCCTGATGCTCCATATACTGGTGATACTGCTTGCTACGGAATTTAGGGTAGTATGCTGAGTCCATGATATCATAACCCTTGCCATGGTAGGTCATGTCACGGTTGGCCCATTGCAGGCCTGCGGGTTTAGCAGCCTGGCCGGTTGCATTTTCGGTTTTGCTATCTCCTTTATCATCTCCTTTTTTGGCTTTCTTTTCCTGTGCGGGAAGAGAGGCCGCCAAGCACATAGCAATACCTGTTATCAATAGAAACTTCCTGTCGAACATATTCTCAGATTTACATGGCAGATTTCCGCATACTATACAGGCAAAGGTATAGCCCAGGCGGGCAAAAAACAAGCTGCACAAGGTAATAACCAGCATTTTAGCGTTTTATTGCCACGCATACGATGAGGCAATAAAAAATATGTTGCAATTAGAATTCTTTAGGCGACTTTTACACCCCGTAATGCAGCTCGTGTCATGCAACTGGTACAGAAAGTAATAGGTGAGGAACTGGCGCTGTTCGAAAAGAAATTTGCCGACAGTGTTAAGGGTGCCAACCCCCTGCTTGACCGCATCATGAAGTTTATCATTCGCAGAAAAGGTAAACAGATGCGTCCAATGTTTGTATTCCTGTCGGCCCGTGTAGCGGGTAAAGTAACGAATGCCTCTTACCGTGCGGCATCGCTCATAGAGCTGCTGCATACTGCTACGCTGGTGCATGACGATGTGGTGGATAATTCTATAAAGCGCCGAAACTTCTTCTCTGTAAATGCCCTGTGGAAAAACAAGATAGCAGTACTGGTAGGTGATTACCTGCTGTCGAAGGGGTTGCTGCTGTCTATAGACAATGGCGACTACCGCATACTGCAGATAACCTCGCGGGCAGTAAAAGAGATGAGTGAGGGGGAACTGATGCAGATGGAGAAGGCCCGCAGGCTGGACATAGATGAGTCTGTATACTTTGACATCATTCGTGCGAAGACGGCATCTCTGCTGGCATCGGCATGTGCATCCGGCGCCTATTCTGCTACTGAGAGTGATGAGATTGCAGAGCGCTTCAGGCTATTTGGGGAGAAGGTAGGTATTGCCTTCCAGATAAAGGATGACCTGTTTGACTACGGGCAGGACAATATAGGCAAGCCTACAGGTATAGACATAAAAGAGAAGAAGATGACACTGCCGCTGATATATGCACTACAGCATGCATCGGCAGCAGATAAGCGTCGCATCATATACATAGTAAAGAACAACAGCACTGACCGCAATAAGGTAAATGAGGTGATAAGCTATGTGCAGGCGTCTGGCGGGATAGAGTATGCCCGGGAGAAGATGCTGGCCTATAAGCAGGAGGCACTGAATATACTGAATGATTTTCCCGAATCGGATGCGCTGAATGCGATGAAGGAGCTGGTAGATTATGTTATAGACCGCAAGTACTAGCCATAAAAAAGCCGGCCATACGGCCGGCTGTATTTTTACCATTCCATACCGGGATAGGCCCGCTGTAGAAATTGCATCTCTGCCAGGATGTATCCCATATTTTCAGAGTGTATACCGTCTTTACCACCCTGCTGCATCCATGTGCCTAAGGGTAGGGTGAGGGTAGCTTCTTCCAGTATCTCCTTTACTCTGTTTTGCCAGAGGGGGGCTATCTGCGCGATATCTACACCATAACCAGCAGCGAGTGCTTCCTGCTCTGCGGCGTTCATGGTAAGCATCTCTCCTGTGTACATCCACATATCGTCTATAGCCTGCTGCATACGGTTGTGGCTTTCTTCTGTACCATCGCCAAGGCGGATGACCCATTCACTGCTCCAGCGCAGGTGGTATGTAGTTTCCTTCAGCGATTTGGCGGCTATGGCTGCCAGTGCAGCATTGCTGCTGTGCTGCAGGGCGCTGAAATAGAAATAATGAAAAGCATCGTAGTAGAATGAGCGTGCAATGGTGCAGGCCCAGTCACCATTAGGCTGCTCTGTAAGCAGCAGATTGCGGAAATCGCCACTGTCGCGGAGGTAGGCGAGGTCATCCTCATCTACAGGTGTACCGGCAGCAACAAGTGCATTAATAGCTACAGAGGTAAATACCGATGTTTTCTGAGCATCGGGCAGCTGATTAAACAGCTCTGCTGCATACTGGTACAGACTGCGTGCACGGCCCAGATGGTCCAATGCGGTGTTGGTAATAGCAATATCCTGTTCCAGTATGGGACCGTGACCGGTCCATTCACTGATGCGGTGGCCCAGTATGAGGGCATCATCGGCCAGACGCAGTGTATATATCAGACTCATTGTTTGAGTGGTACTTTGTGTGTTATAATCTATGCCGATATTACATGTACTTTACCTCATCGGGGAGGTCGTAAAATGTAGGGTGGCGGTATATCTTGTCTGTAGCGGGTTCATAGAGTGATGCAGCCTCGCCGGGGTCTGATGCACGAATGTATTTGCTTTCCACTACCCATATGCTTACACCTTCCATGCGGCGTGTATAAACATCGCGGGCGTTTTCTATTGCCATCTGCGCATCGGCAGCATGCAGGCTACCGGCATGTTTGTGGTCCAGGCCTGCCTTGCTGCGTATAAACACCTCCCACAGAGGCCATTCATTTTTATTCTGTTGTGACATAGTCAATTGAAGTATTGTATATGAACTGATGTGGTGCGACATGGCAGCAAGCGCTGTATGCAGACGCACACATCAGATATGGTAGTTGTATTGCGTTATGCGGCTTCGGCAGCCTTATTTTTCTTTTTAGCCGCATATGCCATGGCAGCATCCCGTACCCACTGTCCTTCGTTCCAGGCTTTATTGCGGGCTTCGAGGCGCTGTTTGTTGCAGGGGCCGTTACCTTTTACCACATTCCAGAACTCATCCCAGTTTATCTTGCCAAAGTCGTAATGACCGCGCTCTTCGTTCCATTTAATTTCAGGGTCGGGCATGTCCAGTCCCAATACTTTAGCCTGCTCTGTAGTAACATCTACAAACTTCTGGCGCAGCTCATCGTTAGTGAAGCGCTTAATGCGCCACCTTACGCTCTGCTCTGTATGCGGGCTTTCTGCATCGGGCGGGCCAAACATCATGAGTGATGGCCACCACCAGCGGTTAAAAGCGTCCTGTGCCATTTTGCGCTGTACTTCAGTGCCTTTTGAGAGGGTGAGCATTATTTCAAATCCCTGACGCTGGTGGAAGCTTTCTTCCTTGCATACACGCACCATAGCACGGGCATACGGACCATAGGATGTGCGGCATAGAGGCACCTGGTTCATGATGGCGGCACCATCTACCAGCCAGCCTATAGCGCCTATATCGGCCCATGTGAGGGTGGGGTAGTTAAATATAGAAGAGTACTTGGCTTTTCCTGTATGGAGCTGGTCGTACATCTCATCGCGGCTGATGCCGAGTGTTTCTGCTGCGCTGTAGAGATAAAGACCGTGACCGGCCTCGTCCTGTACCTTGGCCAGCAGTACGGCCTTGCGGCGCAATGATGGGGCACGGGTTATCCAGTTGCCTTCCGGCAGCATACCTATTATCTCGCTGTGCGCGTGCTGCGAGATCTGGCGGATGAGCGTTTTCCGGTAGTTGTCCGGCATCCAGTCCTTTGGCTCAATAGCTATCTCACGGTCTATGAGACTATCAAAGTGCTCCTGAAAAGAGTGTACCGTCATGTGTTAGAAATATTTTATTTAGTGTACAAATATACGCCATTCCTCTCTTTGAAACTGCGGTGTCAGGCAAAGAGATTGCCCTGTGCAGCCAGGCCGGAGTGTTTCCGCTCATGGCTAAGCAGCCACTGCTTGCGCTGCAGCCCGCCGCCGTAGCCTGTGAGGCTGCCATCGCCACCTATAACCCTGTGGCAGGGTACAATGATGGCTATGCCATTTTCTCCATTGGCACCGGCTACAGCGCGTATGGCTTTTTCATTGCCCAGAAAAACAGATTGCTGTTTGTAAGAGCGTGTTTCGCCATAGGGTATCTGCAGCAGACCGTTCCATACCTGCTGCTGGAAAGCTGTACCTGCAAGGTGCAGGGGAATATCGAAGGTTTTGCGCTGCCCGGAGAAATATTCATTCATCTGCGCTTCCAGTACGGAAAAAAGTGCATGCTCTCCCTCGGCAAATGTATCACCGGTATGGGTTTCTATGCGCTTCATGATACTATCTATACTGCGCCGGTACTGGAAGTCGAACAGGCATATACCGGTGTCAGTAGCGCCGATGCGCATGACCCCAAGGGGGGTATCAATATTTTTCAGCGCTATCACAGGTGGTATTACCAGTCTTTATCGGGGCGTACAGGTGCGCCTTTTTCCTTGCGCATCTTATCCTGTAGTTTTTTCTCTTCGTTTTGCAGGGCATTCAGTACCTGTTCAGCGGTTTTCTTATCAATATTGGCTTTGGGCTGAGCCTGAGGCTGCTCCTGGTCTTTGTTTTTATCGTCTTTATTATCGTTCTGCTGGTCTTTCTGGTCTTTATCTTTATTCTTGTCCTTATCCTTGTCTTTATCCTTATTCTGATTGTCCTTGTTCTTATCCTGCTGGTCTTTATTCTTATCCTTGTTTTTATCGTCTTTTTTCTGCTGGTCCTGCTGTGCTTTCATTTTTTCGGCATAGGACAGGTTGTATTTAGCATCCATATCCTGAGGGTTGTTTCTCAGGGTCTTTTTGTAGGCTTCAATGGCTTCATCCCACTTCTTTTCGGCCATCCATGTGTTTCCTATATTATAGTTGGCGGCGGCTTTACCTTCTTTTTCTTTAGCAATCTTTTCTGTCATTGCCATCACCTTACGGGATGAGTCGTACTTCTTCAGGTTATACAGGCTGTTACCCAGATTGAAAAGGCCGGGGGTATAGTCAGGCTTTTTGCTCAGTGCTTTTGTATAGTAGTCGGCAGCCTTTTTATAATTGCCTTTGTTATACTGTTCATTACCGTTGAGTATGCTGAATTTGTCCTGAGCATGTGTAGTAAGAGCACAGGTGATCGCCAGCAGGATGGTAACGGCCTGCATGGCCCATACCCGGCCTGCATTGCTGCGGCAGTGTATTATATTGTTGCTATGCAGTTTCATTCTGTTTTGATTTTTTAGGGTTACCGGCTCCGGGGATGGCCCACTCCAGCAGCAGCAGCAGCAGCCCTACCGCCAGGAAATACTGGAAGTAGCTGGTATAATCGGTAAACATAATGCTACCCAGATTTTTCTGCTCCATACCTTCCAGTGAGCTATTCAGCTTTTCGGCAACTGCATCGGAATTCTGAAGTAAGGAATAGGTGCCACGTCCTGCACGGGCAATGGATTTCAGTTCTTCTTCATTGAGTTTACTTATAACCGGGTTGCCATTCTCGTCCAGTTTTACAGAGCGTGTCTGTGGGTCAAATAGAGTAGTACCCTGAGGGGAGCCAATACCTACAGTATGTATCATTACCCCCTCGGAAGCGGCAGCTTTTGCCAGTTCCAGCGCATGCTCATCATGGTCTTCACCGTCAGATATGATAATCATGGATTTGAACTTACGCTCATTGCGGGTAAAAGATTCTGTACCCATTTGTATGGCTTCTGATATTACGGTACCCTGGTAGGGGACTACATCAGGCGTTACGCTTTGTAATATCATCTTCAGTGATGCATAGTCTACCGTGAGTGGTACCTGCATATATGCTTTACCGGCAAAAACAATGAGGGCTACGCGGTCATTTTTCAGCTTGTCGGTAAGGCTCATAATCAGCTGTTTGGCACGGGTGAGCCTGTCAGGCTGTATGTCTTTTGCCAGCATACTTTTACTCACGTCCAGTGCTATGACCACATCCACACCTTTGCGCTCGCTTTTTTCGGTTTTGTCGCCCATGCGCAGATTGGCCCAGCCGAAGACGATGGCGGTGAATGCAATAGCAAGCAAAATGAACCGGGTTGTACTGCGACCCGGTATGTAGCCCAGTATCTGACGATTCACAATTTCTTCTGTACCTATCTGCTGTAACTTTTTCCGGCGCCAGTATATGCCAGCTATGAACAATACTACCAATACGGGTAGCATCGCCAGCAGGTATAAATATTCAATATGCTGAAACTGAAACATAGATAGTTACAAATTTAGCAGGGCAGGTTATAAATACGCAATCAAAGAAATGTGATTTCTATTTTCTTTAACAAGGATGTTATTTGTTTTTGCTGCTTTCAGTGAAGTTTCGTCAGATATGGTCAGAGGCATTGGTTACATGTGCTAGCAGCAGATATAATAGTTATCTTCGCACTCCTTTTTCAATTATATATTATTATGTATCGTACATACACATGTGGTGAGCTGCGCATGCAGCATGTGGGAACAGAAGTAACACTGGCCGGATGGGTACAGGCAGTGCGCAAATTTGGCAGTATCACCTTTACCGACCTGCGTGACCGTTACGGTATCACACAGCTATACTTTAATGAGCAGCTCAATGAGCGCCTGGATGCTACACCCATAGGCAGGGAGTATGTGCTGCAGGCTACGGGTAAAGTGATAGAGCGTACCAACAAGAATGGTAAAATACCTACCGGTGATGTAGAAATAGAGATAACAGACTTTAAGATACTGAATGCTGCTGCCACACCACCATTTACTATAGAGGAAGATACTGATGGCGGTGACGAGCTGCGTATGAAATACCGCTATATGGACCTGCGCAGGCCTACGCTAAAGCGTAATATGGAGCTGCGCTACCGTGTAAACCGCTCGGTACGTAACTACCTGGATACAATGGGATTCTGGGATATAGAGACACCATTCCTGATACGCAGTACCCCGGAAGGTGCACGTGACTTTGTGGTGCCCAGCCGTATGAATGAGGGCCAGTTTTATGCGCTGCCTCAGAGCCCGCAGACATTCAAGCAGCTGCTGATGGTGAGCGGTTATGACCGTTACTACCAGATAGTAAAATGCTTTAGGGATGAGGACCTGCGTGCCGACCGCCAGCCGGAGTTTACTCAGGTGGATTGCGAAATGAGTTTTGTAGAGCAGGAAGATGTATTGCAGACATTTGAGGGGTTATTTAAGCATGTATTCCGTGATGTGAAGGGGGTAGAGATAACCGATGCTTTTCCCCGCATGACCTGGGATGACGCTATGTGGTATTATGGCAATGACAAGCCGGATATCAGGTTTGAGATGAAGATAGCTAATCTGAAGACGCCTGTATATGGTAAGCGTGCAGGTGAGCAGGAGCCTTCGCATCTGTGGCAGGGAGAGTTTCCGGTGTTTAACTCTGCTGAAACGATACTGGCCATTGCTGTACCTGGCTGTGCTGAATACACGCGCAAGCAACTGGATGAGCTGACAGAATGGGTGAAGCGCCCGCAGATAGGTATGAGCGGTGTAGTAAACATCAGGTGCAATGCTGATGGCAGCTATAAAAGCTCGGTAGATAAGTTTTATGACGGGGACAGGCTGAAAGCAATAGCTGAATACTGCGGTGCAGGAGCCGGAGATCTGATACTGCTGCTGGCAGGCAATGAGGGCCGTACCCGTAAAGCCATGAGTGAGCTGCGCCTGGAGATGGCGAACAGACTGGGGATGCGTAACCCGGATGTTTATCGTCCGTTGTGGGTGATTGATTTCCCGCTTTTTGAGCACGATGAAGAGGCTAACCGCTGGGTAGCAAGGCACCATCCCTTTACCTCGCCTAAGCCGGAACATATAGCATGGATGAATGACCTGAGCAAATATGACGACATAAAAGCCAATGCTTATGATATAGTACTCAATGGTACAGAGATAGGTGGTGGTTCTATACGTATATTCCACAGAGAGCTACAGGAAAAAATGTTTGCAGCACTGGGAATGAACAAGGAGGAAGCACAGGAAAAATTCGGTTTTCTGCTGGGCGCATTTGAGTATGGCGCTCCGCCGCATGGGGGTATAGCATTTGGTTTTGACCGCCTGTGTGCTTTACTGGGCGGACAGGAGAGCATTCGTGACTTCATAGCATTCCCCAAAAACAATGCCGGCAGGGATGTGATGCTGGATGCACCATCGGAAATAGATGATGTGCAGAAAAAAGAGCTTGGGCTTTAGTACTTACCGCTTTTCATAAATTGCCTGAGGGTGTTTCAACAGCAATTGGGACACCCTCAGGCTTTATTGTCTATGCAAACGTGTTTACGCTTTCCGGGTAAGATATGCAGACAGGCTGCCGTCAAGTATACTGGTCCAGCCGGTAGCGAAATTGTGTGGGGCAAGGTCGGGATGTGCGGTGCCGAATGATTCCAGACCCGAATGTGTGAGCCGTACACGGGTTTTGTCTCCATCCTCAAATAACTCCCATGTTACCAATGAATCGCCGGGATAGCCCTCGTAACGCCAGGTATGTGACAGTTTCTGAAGAGGTATGACTTCTGTAACCCTGCACAGGTGCAGATACTGCACACAGTCGTTACCTCCCATGAAGCTGAATTCATAACCAGGTTCGGCTCGAAAGCCGGACAGGTCGAAGTACCACTCTTTCATACATGCATGGTCTGTGATGGCCTGCCATACCAGAGATATGGGGGCGGTGTAAATACGTTCTATTACGAATGGTTGTGTGCTCATAGCTTACTTTTTTTGTTTTTGGATACTTGTTATTATTTTATATGAAACCAAAAGGTTTCACAAATGTATGCACGTTTCTGAAAAAAGCAAACGGGATTGTTAAAGCTTATGCAAAAAAGGACTGGATAGCGTGGTAGTAAATCCGTGGGGTATTATACAAGCGTATATACTCCTAAATTTGACAAACATGAAAAAGCTATTTCGTTTTTGCATGCCACTTCTGGCAATGATGCTACAGTTACAGGCCTGTGCTCAGAAAGATAACTTTCATTCTTCAAAAACATTTACAGAGATGACGACTGCAACGAATAAAGAAACAACGCACAAAGAAGAGATAGCAACCTTTGGGGCAGGATGCTTCTGGTGTACTGAGGCTCAGTTTCAGATGCTGAAAGGTGTGCGACTGGTAGAGTCGGGGTATAGTGGGGGGCATACAGCCAACCCAACATACAGACAGGTGAGTACCGGCAGCACCGGCCATGCTGAAGTGTGTAATATATACTATGATCCTGCAGTGATAAGCTATGACGAGCTGCTGGCTGCGTTCTGGACCAGCCATGATCCCACACAGCTAAACAGGCAGGGAAATGATGTGGGGACGCAATACCGCTCAGTAATATACTACCATAATGAGGAGCAGCACCAGAAAGCGGAAGCCTATAAGAAAAAGCTTAATGAGGAAAATGCATGGGATAAGCCAGTAGTGACTGAGATATCGGCCTTTGGTAAGTTTTATAAGGCTGAAAACTATCACCAGAATTATTTTAACGACAACAAGACGCAGCCTTACTGCCAGATAGTGGTGCAGCCGAAGGTGGAGAAGTTTAAGAAAGTATTTGGCAATAAGCTGAAATAAGTATGTGGAAAAAACAGTTAAAAAGCGGGTGCAATCCGGTATTGCTCCCGCTTATCTGTAATTTTACATCTCTGTAAAATCGTATTAGCGTATATGAAATCATTTAACGTACCTGTACATTACCGAAGCCCGCTGGTGAGTGCAATAAAAGCAAAGCGGAAAGCAGAGGATAAGATGAAGCGGGACTTTACTCCCACTACGCTGGATATAGGTACGCTACAGGTGATACTGGCGCGTCATTTCGGTTTTTGTTACGGTGTGGAGAATGCTATAGAAATAGCCTTTCGTGCAGTAGATGAAAATCCGGGTAAGCGTATCTTTCTACTGAGTGAAATGATACATAACCCAGGGGTGAATGCAGATCTGATAGCGCTGGGGGTACGTTTTATAATGGACACAAAAGGAAAAATGCTGCTGGACTGGGATGAGCTGACTGCTGAGGATGTGGTTATCATTCCCGCATTTGGCACTACCCTGGAGCTGGAAGCAACACTACGCAGCAAGGGTATAGACCCTACAAAGTATGAAACCACGTGTCCGTTTGTAGAGAAAGTATGGAACCGTGCCGGTAAGATAGGAGATGATGGCTATACAATAGTGGTGCATGGAAAGCCAGGGCATGAGGAAACGAGGGCTACTTTTTCACACAGTAAGGCCCATACCCCCACGGTAGTAGTAAAGGATATGGAGCAGACGGTACTGCTGGGGCAGTATGTAACAGGAGCACAACCTGCAGAAGGTTTTTACCGTGATTTTGAAGGGCAATACTCGGCAGGATTTGATGTGACAAAAGATCTGGGGCGTATAGGTGTAGTAAACCAGACTACTATGCTGGCCAGTGAAACACAGGCTATAGCAGACTACCTGAAGCAGATAATTACCAGCCACTATTCATTACCTCAGGAGCGGTGGGCAGAGCGGTTTGCCGATACACGTGATACACTTTGCTATGCTACCAATGATAATCAGGGGGCTGTGCAGGGTATGCTGGAGCAGCAGGCCGATGTGGCACTGGTAATAGGTGGCTATAACAGTTCCAATACTTCCCATCTGGCAGAGCTGTGTGAGCAGCGGTTACCAACCTATTATATCAGTGATGAACACTGTCTGGTATCGGCACAGGAAATACGGCATTTTGATATGCACGCACATGCTGAAAAAGTGAGTACAGGCTACTTACCATCGTCAACACCAATAAGGGTGATGATAACCTCAGGAGCATCCTGCCCCGATGCACTGGTGGACAGAGTGATACAGCGGCTGGCCGGCATTACCGGTAATGAGGCGAATTTCAGTGACGTAATGGCTCAGTGGCAGCATGCCTGATATCTATTGTGCCGGGATGGTGAGATAGTAGCTGCGTATTATGTAAGACCCGTTATTGCCTGAAACCGTATCGCGTTTTACGATATCGGCTATATTATCGGTTATGGAATAGGTTTTATTTTTCAGATAATCAACGCATAGCCATTTCTCATTTCCTATCCGGTCATAACGATTGATGATGCGACTTACGGGTAATGGCTGCTGAACACCCGAAGCATCTTTATAGGTATGCTCTGTATCGGTATATGCCCTGAGTAAGGAAATAAATTTCAGGTTTCTGTATTCGGTAAGTGTATCAGGGTTAATAAGTTCGTGGGCTGCATTGTAGTACTCATAACGGTAAATGGTGTCTCGGAATACCCCGGCATGCATGCATATATCAGGAAGCAGTACTGTTTTGAAATTACCGGTAGATGTTGACTGTCGGCCGAATACATCCATTGGGTCGTCAATGACATAGTTAAATACCGGGATGTCTTCTTCTTTTTTTTCCTTCTTTTTTTTCCTGCCCTGACTCATAGCACAGAAAGGCATGCATAAAACAGCTGTAAGAATAAAGAAGCGGGAAAACGAATACAGGGATGAAAGCATCATGCAGGCAAGTTACTTACTTAATGCAAAAGCCTGAATGAGTCAAAGAAGCGGCTCATATCTTCATTGACAGCATAGTTCTTTTTGGCAATAACTACGAGGTCGAACAGCTTGCCATCTGCAACACAAATTTTTACAGAAACTGATGTGTTGCCTTTAGGTGCATCATAAAAGAAAGCGCGGCCGGGATAGCCATTAAACTCTATAGGCTGAGACTCTATGATATCCACTTCAGAAAAGTCTTTCATGCGCATGTCTACAGCACTGTCCAATACTCTATTCAGTCTATCGGGATTGGTGATTACTGATGTGGGGCAATCCACATAACTGATTTCAAAAAGCTTGAATTTATCAATTGCAAAGCTGGAGGGTTTCCAGCGAACAAAATGTCGTGTCTGCTTTCCGAAAACTGTTACTTCTTTTTTATCGACTTTTTCTATAGGAGCAGGCATTTCAATATTGAAATTACCTTCTGTTATCTGATGTGTTTTCCAGCCCCTGTCGTCGTGAGAGCAGGAACTAAATGCAAAGACAAAAGATATAAGAACAATGAGGTACTTCATGCCAATAGGATATTTTATTGTAAAATAGGTGTCAGCCGGTAAATTTCCAATTAATATAATATCAGGAAGCAGCATGCTGCTTCCTGATACCAGCATGCAAAATTACTTTTTTTCTTTTCCAGCGTCAACCTTATTTGCTTTGTAGCGTTTATCTGGCTGGCCATCTTTACGCACCGGACCAGAGGGAACATTTTTTGTGGCCTCTTTATTTTCCTTGTAGCGCTTGTCGGGGGTGCCATCTTTTTTCATTTTCCGGCTGTCATCTGTCTTTGTGGTGCCGGTTGTCTGTTTGGGGGCTTCTGTACCTTTTTTCTTACTCTGTGCAAAAGTGGCCGAGGTAAGCGCCATAACAATGGTAATGAGGATGAAAATCTTTTTCATTTTATACAATTTACCCAAAGCTAGCACACTGCAGCATGCTAAATTCATTACAAATTGTTATTAATTAGTTCTTTACAATTGATGATAATGCAGCTTCTGAACAAAGGCTACCGGTGTGGAGTATTGTGAGTGATATATTGTTTTTTACTTTTGTACGTTAGCAGTATTGCACTACTTTTGCGGGCAAACACCCCCGTTACCGGATATAGTAATGTGATAGTGCGGTGGCTGATTTTCTATGAATAATTTAGGTGTAAAGGCTACCAGCAAACAGATACTCAGGTTAGCGGCTCCCATATCCTTGTCTCTCCTTATTCCTCAGGTAAGCTTCTTTACCAATACTGTTTTTCTGGGCAGGCTGGGTGAGCGTGAGCTGGGGGTAAATGGCATAACGGGTGTTTTTTTTCTCATATTGTCTATGATCAGTTATGGCTTATCAAGCGGTATACAGATACAGATGGCACGTCGGGCAGGGGAGGGGGACGAGAAAAAGCTGGCACATCTGCTTACTAATGGAGCTATGCTTTCCATTATGTTTTCACTGGGGCTTATGCTGCTTACTTTATGGATGGTGCCGGTACTGTTTGGCTTCAGTTTGAGTGACGGACTGAACTTTGAGCTGAGTGTTAACTTCATTTATATAAGGGTATGGGGATTGCCATTTCTGGCGCTTACGCAGCTGTTGTATTCGTTCTTTATATCCATCAGTAAGTCGCGCATGCTTATATATGGCTCACTTGTAGCAACGCTTACCAACATATTACTTGATTACCTGCTCATATTTGGTAAGTGGGGCTTTCCTGAAATGGGTTTTTCCGGTGCGGCTGTAGCTTCTGTAATATCTGAGATTGCCGGGCTGCTTACCATGGCCGGGATATATATAGGGCAGCGGCTCTATGTGGAATATCCGCTTTCGGGTTTTCTGCACTTTGATTTAGAGTTATCCAAACGTTCACTGCGGGTAGCGGCACCTCTTATTGTTCAGTTTCTGTTCAGTATAGGAGGATGGCTGGTGTTCTTTTTCTTTATAGAACATCTGGGTGGGCAGGCACTGGCTGCATCTCAGTTATTGCGCAATATTTTCGGCATAGTAAGTGTGGGCACCTGGGCGCTGGCTACCACCTGCAATACTATGGTGAGTAATATAATAGGGCAGGGCAGGCAGGACGAAGTGGTGCAGCTGGTGTGGAAGATAGCAAGACTCAGTTTTGTATATGCCCTGATATTATGCGGCATACTACTGGTAGGGGCGCATGGTTTCCTTTCTGTATATACAGGTGATGAGGGACTTATACAGTATGCCATTCCCAGCCTAAGGGTAATAGTAGTAGCAACTCTTATAATGTCTGTATCCACCGTAGTATTCAATGGTGTGGTGGGTACGGGCAACACCATTGTAAACCTGACAATGGAGATGACCTGTGTAGGTACCTATCTTGTGTATTGCTACTTCATTATCAGGGTAATGCAAAGCCCGCTTTACCTGTGCTGGGGAGCAGAGTTCGTTTACTGGACGGCCCTGTTGCTGGGCTCAGTATTTTATCTCTACAGCGGACGCTGGAAGAATAAAGAAATATAGTAGCTGGAAGCTCAGACAGTACCTGCAGCCATCTTTTTCTGCCATTCATTCAGCTCATCGGAAAGTTCATGCGCAGTAATGCCGTTATGGCTTTCGTCATATACACATTCACCTTTTACAATTATCAATGCCTGAGGTGACTCGTGGTGTACCTGATAGTGATCGGCAATTTTCATTGAAACAGGGCGATGAGTTATCACATTGAGCAGATAGCAGGGCATATCAGTATCCTGCATTTTTTCTACTCTGGTTTTAGCCATATTGCTGATGGAGCAGCGTGGGCTGTGCTTAAATATAAGTACCGGATTTTTATGGCTATTTGCTAATATCTCCTGTTCCTGAGCTTCGTTTATTATTTCTGTCCAGTTCATAATATGCAAAGGTAGCAGGTGTGCAGGCACAGTAGGTTATACCACTATTGAAGTAGTTTATTTTCTGCTACTGCAGATTACTTAAGGGTTGCTTCAATAATCCAGGTAAGAGGTATGCGCCCTTCTGCACCTTTTACTTTGTACTGTCGCGGGGCAGTTTCTGTCATATTACCAAAGCAGTTGTATGGACTATAATCCAGCTCAGAGAGATGGGTAATGGTAAGGCCATTGTCGATAAGAGCCTGTAATACATCACTCATGCTGTGATTCCATGTTACTGAAGGCAATGCGATGCGGGCATTCAGGTCGGCATAGGTTGCTTCCTCTGTCTCAAAAATAGGCCCGGCATTAAAGTATGGATAAGTAATGGCGGTAAAATTATCGTCGAACATGAGTGCTACCGGGTGGGTATCGGCAAATGCAAGCCTGCCACCCGGCCTGAGACAGCGGGCCACATTGCCTGCCCATAGCTTCATATCGGGTAGCCATACAATGGTTCCATAAGAAGTGAATACAATGTCGAACTGGTTATAGAGAACAGCAGGCAGGTCACACACGTCGGCACATATAAAGTCTGCATTCAGGTTAAGGTCTCTGGCAGCTTGTATGGCATGTGCAATGGCAGTGGAAGAGATATCTACTCCGGTGACCAAAGCCCCCATACGAGCCAGTGAGAGGGTATCCTGACCAAAGTGGCATTGAAGGTGCAGAATACGTTTGCCACTCACATCGCCCAAAACAGTAAGCTCTGGCTCCTGCAGCGTATTACGCCCCTGCCTGAATGATGCATCGTCATAGAATGCCGATGTGGTGTGTACTTCGGTACGTCTGTTCCACAAGGCACTGTTTAAAGTCAGATAGTTTTCCGGTATCATAGTGCATTTATGTTTATAAAGCAGAACAGCCAGCTATTGCCGGCTGTTTGTTATGGACAGTATTAATCAAAGTCAGATTATTTTTTGTCGGCTTCTTTCTTTGATTCTTCTTTTGCGTCTTTAGGACATTCTTTACCATGGTTTTTGCCCTTGCAGCAAGCTGCACCTTCCTTAGCACATTTAGCACCTTTCTTTTTGCAGCAGCTCTTTCCATCAGCAAATGCACCGCCAGACAGCATGAGTACTGAAGCGAGCAACAGTGTTATTTTTTTCATGTTCATTTTTGATTTTGAAAGGTAAAAGTACTGTTTTCTGATATTCAGAACTTTTACAATCGGGAAATTAGTTAATTGTTGTGGGCTATGACAGTTACACCGCCTTTTACCACATCTCCTATTTTTACATCTACTTTGGTGCCCAATGGCAGAAAAAGGTCTACTCTGGAGCCAAATTTAATAAAGCCAAATTCATCATTCTGCTTTACGGTATCACCTTCTTTTACATAAAAGCATATGCGGCGGGCCAGTGCGCCGGCTATCTGGCGCATCAGGATATCTCCATTGTCATTGCCAAGTACAATAGTGGTGCGCTCATTTTCTGTAGATGACTTAGGGTGCCATGCTACCAGATATTTACCTGCATGGTATTTCATGTACTTTACAACACCACTTACCGGGTTACGGTTTACATGCACATTGATAGGCGACATGAAAACGGATACCTGTAGTCTTTTGTCTTTAAAATATTCCGGCTCATAGGTTTCTTCTATTACTACTACTTTACCGTCGGCGGGGCAAATTATCTTGTTTTCGCCATGCACCATATTACGTATCGGCATGCGGAAGAATATCACTACCCAGAACCATAGCAGAAACAGTATAAACGTAATAGAAGCCGATAGCCACGAGAGGGCATCCGGGATAAAATGACTTGCGGTCCATGCCAGTGCCAGCCATAATGCCGTGGCGATAAGAATATACATGTACCCTTCGCGATGAATCTTCATACAGTCTGTTTAAAGCGCAAAGGTAACAAAACAAGTGTGCGGCAGTACATTACTTGTGAGCCTGTGCAGGAGAAATATGTTTCCCGGTCAGGCGGCAGGAAAAACCAAGACTGAATATACTCAGCTTATCGTATCCGGCATCGGCATAAAGGCTGAAAACGGGGTTGATGTAATATCTCACTCCTGCCTTGATAATGGGCTGTATGGTATGCGATTTCCGCTCCATCAATGTATCGTCGGCTATGCTGCGTGTTTCCAGTATATTATTCAGGCACAGACCGCCGCCAACAAAAATATCCAGTTTGGGGGCATTAAGCAGATGATTGAAATGGTAGTATGCAGTAACACCAGCATTAAGCAATCGCCATTTATTAGGTATATAACGGCGGATAGGATCGTTATACCCTTGTGTTACTTTATAGGAGTTAAACAGAAGTGTGCTGTAACCAAAGGATATACCCAGGCTTACACGATTGCTTATACCATATTCTGCACGGAGATATACCGGAATAAAGCCAGAGACATTGCCCTTTTCGTAGCCGGCAGGTACAGTGTAATCATTGCGGTAGCTATTCAGAAATCCGGCAGAAAATCCGGCAATATAGTCGCCTTTTCCAAAGGTTGCAGCATTATGTGCCGGTGCGGGGATTATCTGGTCATTATTCTGCTGTGCTCCGGCATGGAGAGAGAATAATAAGGCAGTTACAATGGTGTAGAAGATGGTCTTCATATATGTGGCAAGCTACTAAAAGAAACGGGATTTTGTGGAGATTATTGCGGTAGTGATGGTATGAGCCTAAAAAGAGAAATCCCGCAGTGATGCGGGATTTCTCTTTTTATTTGTTTGAGTAACCGGGTAAGACTTATTCGTCTTCGTCCCTGCTACGCTGCTTACGCTTTGGTTTTGGAGCTGCATCATCTTCATCCTCCATAGTGTCCAGTTTTCTGTGATGGATTTCATCACCTGGCTCATGGTGAGCGTGCATTTTATGACCGCAATTGAAGTTTTTGCTCAGACCGAAGTTGAAATGATCAAATCTTCCGAAAGTGAAGTTAAGTTCGTTGTTGCTATATGTAGCACCGTCAGCTTTTGTAGTAGTGTAGTCAAGACCACCTACAGAGAAGTTCATTGCTATACCACGACCTACATTTACACCGATAGCTGGATAAAGACGTGTATAAACACCGTTATACTTATCAGTAGCAGGGTTGCCACCCATAGTAGTGTAACCACCTACATAAGAGAACTCATACTGAGCAAACCAGAAGAAAATCTCGCTGCGACGGATGTACTGAGAGTAACGTGCAAATGCACCTGCTCCATACATGTTCATAGTAGTTTTGTCACCTGCTGATGATTTGGTAGCATCCTGACCCCAGCTGATGTTTACACCCACAGTCCAGTTGTGATTGAACTGGTAACCAACGCCTGGCGTAGCATTCCATGTTGTATTCTTCTGAAGTGAAGGCAGTCTTTGCTGATGAAGGCCAACATCGCCATACAGCAGGATGCTTCTCGGTTCCTGTGCGTTAGCTGTTACTACAGTTCCCGCAGCCAATAAAGCGAGGATCAGTTTTTTCATATTTCTGAGTGTGTTTTGTGAATTATTCATGCAAATATAATCGCCATTTTCAAAAAACCATAACTTTTGCAAATTTTCTTTTTGCCTATATAAATCAGGCGAAAGGCGCAGTGTATATGGTTTAGGACTGTATCTACAGGGTAAATTATCGTGCATCGAAGTCAATCATTACCCTTTCTGTGCGCGGGTGTGCCTGGCAGGTAAGTACATATCCTTTCTCTATTTCATCATGCTCCAGTGCATAATTTACCTCCATTTCCACTTCTCCTTCTGTTACTTTTGCGCGGCATGTGCAGCATACACCGCCTTTGCAGGCATAGGGAAGGTCGGCTCCAGCCTTGAGCGCCGCATCCAGTATGGTTTCTCCGTTAAAGCCTACTTCCATATCAAAAGTGGCGCCATCGAGTGTGATGCTGACTTTGCTACGGGGACCGGAATCCTCGCCATGTGCCGATACCCATGTTTCATGTGCTTGTTTAGGCTGATCGGGAGAGGTGAAGAGTTCAATATGAATTTTGGACGAAGCCATTCCCATTTCTGTGAGTTGCTGCCTTACAGAAAGTATCATTTCTTCCGGGCCGCAGATGAAGCATTCGTCAATGATGGACAGGTCAATAATTTTTTCACAGAATTCGGCACATTTGCCGGCACTGAGCCTGCCACTGAAGAGGGGAATATCCATGTATTCACGGCTCAGAACATGATACAGTTTCAGCCGAAGCATGTACTTGTTTTTCAGTCCTTCTATCTCCTCACGGAAAATTATGCTGTTACGGCTACGGTTGCCATATATAAGGGTGAAGGTACTTTCCGGATCTTGCGCCAGCACCGTCTTCATGATGCTTAATACCGGGGTAATGCCGGAGCCGGCCACGAATGCCAGGTAATTTTGCGGGCCTTTATTTCTGTTCCTGGGTGTAAAGTTGCCCATGGGTGGCATTACATCCAGTGTGTCGCCTTTTTTAAGCTGTTCATTAGCCCAGGTAGAGAACTTCCCGTTTTCTACTTTTTTGATAGCAACCCTGAGTTCTGCTTCGTGTGGTGCAGAACATATAGAGTAGGAACGGCGAACTTCCGTACCATTGATTGTGGTTCTGAACGTCAGGTATTGACCGGACTCAAACCGGAATGTTTCTCCCAGTGCTGCGGGGACATCAAAGGAGACAGATACGCAATCGGCGGTCTCTGAACGAACCTCCTTTACAGTAAGCGGATGAAATTTCAGTGCTGACATAATAGAGGCGCAAATGTAACTGAAAAATCAGAAGAGGAACGAAGCCAGCGTCAATCTGAGTCAGGTATTTGCTATGCGATATTTATTTTTTTCCTGCAATAGATATGCATATTCAGCTTCTTTGCTTATTTTACGCCTCACTATTAGGATTTTCAAACAAGGTTTTATTACTTTTACTCCGAAGAAACATCATCTGTATGATAAAGAATATGGTCAAAAACATCTTACTGACATGCCTTATGGCGTTGCCTGTAGCTGCTATGGCACAGAAGCCACCTTTCCCTCCAAGTACAACAGACCCCATTAACCGCAACGAGCTATTTGATAAAACATGGTATTTCGTAGGTATGAAATGTCCTGACCAGATAGGTTCAGAAGCACACTATATTCATTGGTTCTCCACTCTGGAGCTGACTGTGAGCAACAGTAACAATATCAATTACGGTACTTATGTACGTACATACCGTGACTTGCGTGATAACCCCCGTGAAACAGGGACTTATACTATTAATAACGATGACGTAGGTAATGTTATACTTACACTGCAGAAAGCAAAAAAAGGTACAATAGCACGTTATATCATACCTATGGTGGAGGCGCATCACCTTACACTAATACGTACTGATGAAAACGAAAAGTGCAATATTACTTATGCTATAGCGCCATAGTCGTTATAACTTATATGCTATTTCAAAGCAGGGTCTCCATATATGGGGACCCTGCTTTTTTTATACCTGTGTGATATGTTTATCCTGTGTATATGCCATTGTTGCATTAAGAGGGGTTTAACTGCGTTTTTTGTCTGTGACATGATCAGGGGGAAGATGCGTGGGTATATTATTCTTATATATGCGCAGAGTGTAATAGGGGGATACAGAAAAGCCTTCCAAAATGGAAGGCTTTTCTACAACCAGATATTTCATCAGGTATGTATTACTGTATGAATACTTTCTTTGTATAACGCTCACCGTTTACTGTAGCCTGTACAAAATACAGTCCCGGTTTTACATTCAGATTTACGTCTGTTTTACTGTTGGTGGTAGTATTTACTTTGGTTACTTCACGTCCGGTGACATCGGTAATGCTTATTGTAAGCGGGTAAGATGTATTTGTAAGGATGTTTACTGAGAATGCACCAGGATTGGGGTTAGGGTATACGAGGAGCTCAGATGTGGCTACGATACCGGCATTCTGTGTGCCTGTAGTGAAGTCGCATAATTCCCAGCCTTTGAACTTATTAATTGTGACTACACGGATGTTGTTTACGACGCTACCCATGTACAGGTTACCACACTTATCCAATGCAAGACCATATGGAGCAATTGCGGCAGCTGTAGCCAAACCACCATCGCCTGTCATATCTGAACCGGTGAAGTGCTCTCCATTACCAGCATAGGTGCTGATAATGCCGGCAGATGCAGAAACCTTACGTATGCGCTGATTGGCCGCATCTGAAATATACATGTCGCCGGAGGCATCCATAGTGATGCGTGCAGGCTGATTGAGTTTTGCATTAACAGCAAGGTCTCCATCACCTCCGAAGCCAATGCTGCTGCCAGCTACTGTAGATATGATACCCGTGTTGCTTACACGGCGGATACGGTGATTGTTATAGTCGGCTATGTATACATTTCCTGAGCCATCGGCATAAACCCCACGTGGCTGGTCTAGTTTGGCATTGATAGCCAGTCCGCCGTCTCCTGACAGGCCAAAGGTGCTAGGCCTGCCGGCGATTGTAGTAACAACTGAGTTTACAGCATTGATGCGGCGCACTACATTATTACCCAGGTCGGCAACATAGATGTTGTTAGAATTATCTACCGCTATATCAAAGGGCGCATCAAACAAGGCTTTGTAGGCAGAATCATTATCGCCTGAGTATCCTTTTACCCCTACAGTACCCGCAATGGTGAATATTTTACCTGTAGAGAGGTCAATTTTACGGATGGCACTGTAACCATCAGCAATGAGGAGGTCGCCTTCTTTGTCTATACAAATGGCGGCAATTCCTTTAAGTTTAGCATTTACTGAAGGAATACTGTCGGCCATATTAGCCGGTGTTTCTGCACTATCTATGAGGCCGGCTATTGTATATATATAACCCGTAGCAGCGTCTACTTTTCTGATGCAGGCATCATTTTCATAGGCAAACGGGCCGCCATCGGCAATATAGAGATTGTCGCTCTGGTCTTTGCATACATCAATGGGACAGCGGAAACCAGCAAACCGGGCATAAGCACTGTCTCCGGTATGCCCTACACCCATTTTTCCTGCTATGTGATAGATGTATTGTGCACTAGCCGTGCCACATGTGGTTGCCAATACGAAACTCCCGAGGAGAGTGCGTAGTATATGTTTCAAAATCAGGTAATTTTGCGGTTATGAGGATTAATTTCAGCTGATAAATATAGTATGTTTTTTGTATTGTTGGCCTGAAATTTAATAAGGGAAGGTATTATGACATGGGTATTATATCCTGATACCAGGTAGTTTTATGTTCATTAACAGCTTGCCGGCAGGTATGGCTGTATGGTAGCGGACAGAATGATTTTTAAAAAACCTTCAAAAATATTTTGCTAAATGAAAATGTTGCTTACCTTTGCAGTCCCAAATTTTTTAAAGGGAAGAAGATATTTATAAGTATGTCACAGCGTATCAGAATAAAGCTAAAATCTTACGACCATAATCTGGTTGATAAATCGGCAGATAAAATCGTTAAGACGGTGCGCAATACAGGAGCAGTGGTTACAGGCCCTATTCCTTTGCCCACAGAGAAGAAGATCTTTACAGTACTGCGCTCACCGCACGTAAACAAAAAAGCACGTGAGCAATTTCAGCTGTGCACGCATAAGCGCCTGCTGGATATCTACACTTCTTCTTCGCGTACTGTCGATGCACTTTCTAAGCTCGATTTGCCAAGCGGCGTGGAAGTAGAGATTAAGGCGTAAAAGAAAAGCGCTCCTGTAACCGGGAGCAAATAAAGACCAGTTCTTTAAAAAATTGAAAAACAACTGATCCCGGACCACACAACAAAAGGAACCGGGCGCTCAGTAAAAATACATAATAATGAAAGGTATTATTGGTAAAAAAATCGGTATGACCAGTGTTTTTGAGCCGAATGGTAAGCAGACTGCCTGCACCATCATCGAAGCTGGTCCCTGTGTGGTTACTCAGAAGAAGACCGTAGATACCGACGGTTATAATGCTCTGCAAATCGCTTACGGCGAAGCAAAAGCAAAAAATACGCCTAACGCGCTCATCAATCACTTCGCGAAGGCTAACACCACTCCCAAAGGTGTTGTAAAGGAAATTCGTAATTGTTCCATAGATAAAAATGTTGGTGAAAACATCACCTGCGAAATATTTACTGAAGGAGAGAAGGTAAGTGTTATCGGCACTTCCAAAGGTAAAGGTTTCCAGGGCGTTGTAAAACGTCACGGCTTCAGCGGTGTGGGCGAAGCTACGCACGGTCAGCACGATCGTCAGCGCGCTCCAGGTTCTGTAGGTGGTTCGTCATACCCCAGCCGCGTATTCAAAGGCATGCGCATGGCGGGCCGTATGGGTAACGAGCGCGTGAAGGTAAAGGCACTGCGCATAATGAAAGTTTTCCCTGATAAGAATTACATTTTGATCAGCGGTTCCGTACCGGGACATAACGGTTCTATTGTTTTAATCCAGAATTAAGTTCAGTCATGACAGTTGACGTATTAAATATTAAAGGCGAAAAAACAGGCCGTTCGGTAGAACTTCCTGAAGATATTTTCGGTATTGAGCCAAACGACCACTGTATTTACCTTGCAGTAAAGCAGTATATGGCTGCACAGCGCCAGGGTACACACAAGACCAAAGGCCGCTCTGAAGTACAGGGTTCTTCCAGGAAACTGCACAAGCAGAAAGGTACCGGTGGCTCACGTAAGGGTAACATCCGTAACCCTCTGTATAAGGGTGGTGGTACAATGTTTGGTCCTAAACCTCACAGCTACAGCTTTAAGCTGAACCGTCAGGTGAAAAACCTTGCAAAAATGTCTGCCCTGTCTCACAAAGCACGTGAGAATAAGATAGTAGTAGTGGAAGACCTGCAGGTAGCTACACCAAAGACTAAAGACTTTGCAGCTATGCTGAATGTGCTGCGTGGCGATGCCCGTAAAACAATGGTAATACTTTCTGAATATGACCAGAATGTGTACCTGAGTGGCCGCAACCTGGCATCAAACCATACAGTAGCGCTAAGCGATATCAATACATATGATATCACTAATGCAAATGTGCTCATCTTCACTGAATCGGCAGCACGTCTGTTCACTGAAGCTACTGAAGAGGCTGCAGCATAATAACTACCGGCATGCCCACCATGCAGGATGCTAAAAGAAATAAGTAATATCTGGTGCATACAGTAGTAGGCGCCGGGCAACAAATAGAAAAATGAAACTATCAGAAGTACTGGTAAGACCGGTGATAACCGAAAAAGTAAACGGCCAGATGGAGCGCAACGGTCGCTACACCTTCGTGGTAGGCAACCAGGCCAACAAGCTGGAGATTAAGAAAGCGGTGGAAAGTTTCTATGGTGTGCGTGTATCTGACGTAAACACAATAGTGGTTCCTGCCAAGAACAAATCACGCTTTACAAAGGCTGGTTTGCTCACAGGCCGTAAGCCTTCCTACAAAAAAGCAGTAGTAACACTTGCTGAAGGAGACTCAATAGACTTCTTTGCCGGTAATTAATAAGACAAGGAAAAGTAAAACATAAAAGATGATTGATCTCCTGGTCATTCATCGCTAATAAAAGATAAAATGGCATTACGTAAATACAAACCGGTAACTGCCGGTACCCGCTGGAGGATAGGTAACGCTTATGCTGAGGTTACTACCAACGTACCTGAGAAGAGCCTTCTGGAGGCAAAACCTGGTACCGGTGGCCGTAACGTTCAGGGCCGTCGTTCTATGCGCTATATTGGTGGTGGTAACAAAACCAAATACCGTATCATAGACTTCAAGCGTAACAAGAATGATATCAAGGCTACTGTAAAGAGCATTGAATATGATCCAAACCGTACTGCTTTTATAGCACTGCTGGCTTATGCTGACGGTGAAAAGCGTTATATCATTGCCCCTCAGGGTCTGGAAGTAGGTGCTACTGTTATCAGCGGCAGCACTGTAGCTCCTGAAGTAGGTAATGCACTGCCACTTAAGAATATGCCTCTTGGTACTGTGGTGCATAACATAGAGCTGCAGCCTGGCCGCGGTGGTGCAATGGCGCGCTCTGCCGGTACCTATGCCCAGCTTAATGCGAAAGAGGAAAAATATTGTGTACTGAAAATGCCAAGCGGTGAGCTCCGTAAAGTATTGAGTACCTGTATCGCTACTGTAGGTATCGTTTCTAACAGTGACCATGCTCTTCAGTCAATGGGTAAGGCTGGTCGTAACCGCTGGAAAGGTATCCGTCCTCGTAACCGTGGTGTAGCAATGAACCCTGTAGATCACCCAATGGGTGGTGGTGAAGGTCGCTCTTCGGGTGGTCATCCACGTAGCCGTACTGGTAAGTATGCTAAGGGTGAAATCACACGTAGCCGTACCAAGTCATCAAACAAGCTGATTATTCAGCGCAGAAACGGTAAGAAGCTTGCTTAACACCGCAGTAGTAAAGAACAACAGTAATTAAACTAAAAGATCTGCGCAGGCAGATATAAATAAAAGTCAGTAAACATGGCTCGTTCAATCAGAAAAGGACCTTACGTAGACGCTAACCTTACCAAAAAGGTAGATGCTATGAACGATGGAAAGGCAAAGAAAGGTGTAGTAAAGACCTGGAGCCGTCGTAGCACCATTACCCCTGAGTTTGTAGGTCATACGTTTGCAGTACACAATGGCAACAAGTTCATACCGGTATATGTAACCGAGTATATGGTAGGCCACAAGCTAGGTGAGTTTTCTCCTACCCGTAACTTCAAAGGCCATAGCGGAAGCAAGTAATGGTTTGTAGTGCTGGTGAAGTAAGCCGGCCCAAAAAAAGAGAGTAAAAGAAGCAGCTGGCATATATGGTCGGTAATCTTCTGCCAAAATAAAAAATAACAAAATGGTGTGCTATGGTATTAGCCATCGCACCTGATAACAAATAACAAAAATGGAAGCTGTTGCCCGTTTAAGGAATGTACCAACCTCTCCCCGCAAAATGCGCCTTCTGGCTGATCTTGTTCGCGGTATGGATGTTGAGAATGCGCTGAACACACTGAAGTTCAGCCCGAAGCACAACTCAGTACCTATGGAGAAGCTGCTTGTAAGCGCTATAGCAAACTGGAGAGTGAAAAACGAAGGTGTGGACATAGCTGATGCTAACCTTTATGTAAAGACAATATTTGTGGATGGTGGCCGTATGCTGAAGCGTATGCGTCCTGCACCTCAGGGTCGTGCTTACCGTGTGCGTAAGCGCAGCAACCATATCACTATCGTTGTTGACAGCCGCAACCAGACAGAAGAAGTTAACAGCTAATACGCAAGAAACTAAAAATATCAAAGCTTAATAACAAAAGTAATGGGTCAAAAATGTAATCCTATAGGTAACAGGTTGGGCATCATCCGCGGATGGGACTCAATGTGGTATGGCGAAAAAAAGGACTTCGGCAACAAACTTGTTGAAGACCACAAAATCCGCAACTACCTCAGCGCACGTATCAACAAAGGCGGTATTTCCCGCATTGTTATAGAGCGTACATTGGGCAAGCTCATCGTTACTATTCATACTTCCAAGCCCGGTATCATCATCGGTAAAGGAGGCACAGAAGTTGACCGCATCAAAGAGGAGCTTAAAAAGCTCACTAAGAAAGACGATGTGCAGATCAACATTATGGAGATCCGCCGTCCTGAGCTTGACTCAATGATAGTAGGAGAAACCATTGCCCGCCAGATTGAAGGTCGTGTTAGCTATAAGCGCGCTGTAAAAATGGCTATATCTACCGCTATGCGCATGGGTGCAGAGGGTATCAAGATCAAAGCTTCCGGTCGTTTGAACGGTGCTGAGATAGCCCGTACTGAAGAATTCAAGCAGGGACGTACACCACTTCATACTTACCGTATGGATATAGACTATGCATCAGTATATGCTATGACTGTATATGGTAAGATAGGCCTGAAGGTGTGGATCTGTAAAGGTGAAGTACTGGGTAAGCGTGACCTCAATCCTAACTTCTCTGCAAATTCTGACAGCCGTGGCAACCGTCCATCTGCAGGTTTTGGTGGTGAAGGCCGCCCTGATCGTGGCGACCGCCGTGGAGGTGGTGACCGCCGTGGAGGTGGTGACCGTCGTGGCGGAGGTGGTGACCGTCGTGGAGCCGGTAGCCGTAAATCATAATATTTGTAAGGTATTTATAAAATCGTGTAACAATGTTACAACCCAAAAAAGTAAAACATCGTAAGGCCCATAAAGGAAGAATAAGAGGAAATGCTCAGCGTGGTGCAACTATCGCTTTCGGCTCATTCGCTCTTAAGTCTCTTGAGCCTAAGTGGATCACTAACCGACAGATAGAAGCTGCACGTCAGGCAATGACCCGCCACATGAAGCGTGAAGGTACTGTATGGATTCGCATATTCCCTGACAAACCAATTACCCGTAAGCCTGCGGAAGTACGTATGGGTAAAGGTAAAGGTAACCTTGAATTCTGGGCTGCTGTTGTAAAACCAGGACTGATCATGTTTGAGGTAGAAGGCGTGCCTATGAAACTGGCTCAGGAAGCGCTGGAGCTTGCTGCACAGAAGCTGCCTGTTAAGACGAAATTCGTTGTACGTCACGACTATGCAGGTGCATAATACCGCACCCGGTAAGCATGCAGGTAACGATAGTGATACTGACAGAATATTGTGACATTGATGCTTACTTACAGCTGTAATAGATAATTAAATAAACAGGTTTTGGCCGGAGACATAGTTCGGTTAATAACTAAACAACAGATAAAATGGCAAATTCTAAAAAAGCGAAAGCTGATGAATACCGCTCACTGGATGACCAGGCGCTGAACGAAAAGATCAGTGAAGAGGAGATGCGTATTAAGCGTACGAAGTTCAGTCATGCTGTAACTCCGATCGAAAATCCGCTTTCTATCAAGACCATGCGTCGCCAGATAGCACGCCTCAAAACTGAACAGCGTAAAAGAGCATTAGGTTTATAATAAATTATTTTGTCAATTATGACGACAGATAGAAAAAGAAGAAAAACCCGTATAGGGATAGTAAGCAGCAACAAGATGATGAAAAGCATCACTGTTTCTGTAGAACGTAAAGTGAAACACCCCATCTACGGTAAGTTTCTTAAGAAAACGACCAGCTTCCATGCCCATGACGAGCAGAACACTGCTGGCATAGGTGATGTGGTACGTATCATGGAGACTCGTCCACTGAGCAAGACCAAGCGGTGGCGCCTGGTAGAAATTATTGAAAAAGCTAAGTAACTTTTTAAGATGATACAACAAGAATCACGGCTCAATGTAGCCGACAACAGCGGTGCTAAAGAGGTACTTTGCATTCGTGTGTTGGGTAATTCAGGGCAGGACTATGCAGGTATCGGCGACAAGATCGTTGTTACTGTTAAGAATGCGATACCCGGCGGCGGTGTAAAGAAAGGTACTGTGTCTAAAGCGGTGATAGTTCGCACTAAGAATAAGCTGCGTCGTAAGGATGGCTCTTATATCAGCTTTGATGACAATGCAGTAGTACTGCTCAACAATTCTGACGACCCCCGCGGCACCCGTATCTTCGGCCCGGTAGCCCGTGAGCTGCGCGATAAGGGATATATGAAAATTGTTTCCCTCGCACCGGAAGTATTGTAAAAAATGTTGTACCTTTGCAGCCCGTTTTAAAACAGAGGCATTGGTATAGCCCAAATATTATAATCGTGAACAAGAGATTCAAACCAAAGTTCAACATTAAGAAAGGCGACAGCGTAGTTGTTATTGCCGGCGACGATAAGAATCGTAATGAGCCGCGCACTGTGCTTGCCGTGATGCCATCTGAAGGCCGTGTGCTGGTGGAAGGTGTAAACATGGTGACAAAACACCTGAAGCCTAATGCACAGAATCCACAGGGCGGTATAGTAAAGGAGGAAGCTCCTCTCAATATCTCCAATGTGATGTTGTGGGACCCTAAAGCTAAAGCAGCTACGAGGGTTAGCCGTGAGCGTGCAGAAAAAGGTTTTGTTCGTATATCTAAAAAATCAGGGGAGGCAATTAAATAATGGCAACGACAACAACATATAGCCCGCGCCTTCAGAAGAAGTACCGGGACGAAGTAGCCCCGGCGCTGATGAAAAAATTCGGCTACAAGACAGTAATGCAGGTGCCACGTCTTGTAAAAATATGCCTTAACCAGGGTGTAAAGGGATCTACTGCCGATAAAAAGCTTATAGACGAAGCAGTAAACGAAATGACAATGGTAACAGGCCAGAAAGCCGTACCTACTATGTCTAAGAAAGATATATCAAACTTCAAGCTGCGTAAGAACATGCCTATCGGCTGTCGTGTTACGCTTCGTGATGTGCGTATGTACGAGTTCCTTGATCGTTTCATTTCTGTATCACTGCCACGTGTACGTGACTTCAAAGGTGTAAGCGAAAAAGCATTCGATGGCCGTGGTAACTATACTATGGGTATCACTGAGCAGATTATCTATCCTGAAATCAATATCGACAAAATCGGTCGTATCAGCGGTATGGATATCACTTTCGTTACTACTGCAAAGACTAACGAAGAGGCTTACGAGCTGCTGAAAGAACTTGGTATGCCTTTTACTAACATGCAAAAAACAGGTGGCGTATAGTATGTAGTAATCCGGAGCAAATGCTCTGGCAGGTACAAGCCCACTAATACTAATATAGACTATGGCAAGAGAATCAATTAAAGCCCGTCAGCGTAAGCGTGAACATCTAGTAGCTAAGTATGCTGCAAAGCGTGCAGAACTGAAAGCTGCAGGAGATATGGAAGGTCTGGATAAACTTCCCAGAAATTCTTCTCCTGTACGTCTCAGAAACCGTTGCCATCTTACAGGACGTCCTCGTGGATATATGCGCCACTTCGGTATATGCCGTAACATGTTCCGCGACATGGCTCTTGATGGCAAGATACCAGGCGTTCGTAAAGCAAGCTGGTAAGTTATACCGCTAAGGTATGACAAATGTTTCAAAGTCACTGCTCACGATGAGCGTGATACTCGTAACAATAATTATTTTTCAAAAACCAACTACAAAATGGTAACAGATCCAATAGCAGATTTCCTTACCCGTATTCGTAACGGTCAGATGGCTCGTCATCGTATTGTCGAGATTCCTGCCTCTAACGTTAAGAAGCGTATCACTGAAATACTTTATGATAAAGGATATATCCTTAAGTACAAGTTTGAAGATGACAACAAGCAGGGCCTTATTAAAATAGCTCTTAAGTATGATCCTCAGACAAAAGAGCCTGCTATCCGTTCTCTGGAGCGTGTTAGCCGTCCAGGTCTGCGCCAGTATGCAAAGCCATCAGAAATCCGCAGGGTTCAGAATGGTCTCGGTATAGCTATCGTTTCTACATCAAAAGGTGTAATGACTGATAAGGAAGCCCGTGTACAGAACATTGGCGGTGAAGTAATGTGTAATATTTATTAATAATAAACAATCAGTCAGCGTTGCCAATATAAAGTTCTCTATACGGT